>Ga0209167_10000012_pt1 | contig 277103 bp, 248 predicted proteins | sample Coa_R1_9_FD_187154 | JGI IMG/M metagenome (GOLD analysis project Ga0209167, IMG submission 187154) | Surface soil microbial communities from Centralia Pennsylvania, which are recovering from an underground coalmine fire - Coalmine... | ecosystem: Environmental > Terrestrial > Soil >...
TCTCCGCTTCCACTGCCTCATCCAGACGGCCCACGGCCTGATTTTCGAGCGCCATCGAGTGTTCGACGCCCAGAACGTGTTTCTTGGCCTCGGTGCGTGCCCGCTGTTCGAGCATCTCGTGGAGCGTGTTGGCTTTGGGCACCAGCGCGTAGACCAACTCACATCCAAGCGCATTGGCTGCGGCTCGTAGACTCTTTAGCGTGATGCGGTCTTCGGCTTCGGCCTTTTCCAGCTGAACCGGGAGTTGGCGGCTGGTCTGCAGCGTGCGCGCAACTTCGCTGGCAGAAATTCCTGTAGCTTCTCGGATCGCGCGTAGCCAGCCCTTTTGCGGGCGCGGGTTCTTTGCGGCCGCACGAAATGGTTTCAGCGTGCGATCCAGTTGCTTTAAGCGAAGATTGCGGAATTCATCGCGCATGTCTAGTCACCGCTGACGATCGAGCGAGAGATGGAGTTAAGTGAATATATATAAGTAGTCAATTGCCTATCACCTGACTATCTATAGATATACAATATTACAACCAATGTCAAGTTATACATTGACATCATTCAGGACAGTCCAATAGTTTCGGGATCGATGAAATGTTTGAAGAAATGCGCCTCAAATGCGATCTCCCGGATGTTCAACATAATAAATGAGATGCCTACTTGGGAGACAGTTTCGCACGCGTACGGTTCAGTCCGCTTCCGCCCACACGTTCCCATACAACCGGATCAACGGGGAGCGCGGTGGTGCGGCCCGTTCGGAGGTTCACAAACCCGCCGTGGTAGGAGAGCCGCCCATATCGGAAGAGCCGCGCAAGCATCGCCAACGTCTGGTAGGCGAGCGTCTGGTTCACGAACGGCTCCTGCCGTTCCAACGCTTCTAAGGCGCTACACGGCGGGAGTCTGTCTTTCTTGTCGAGCTTCGCGTTGATGAGTTCAGGGAAGAGTTCGGGAGCTGTCGGCAAGCGCAAGTTTTGCGCTCTGTTTCTCTGGTTTTCGGGCTGCCCCAGCACGAACTGGCCGCTGTCGGCGTTGTTGCCCAGATCGAGCCAATAATGGCAGTTCCAGTAAGTTTGCGTGCGGGTGATTGCGTTCCGCGCCGCACGAGAATCCACGCAGCCAATCAGAATGTCGGTCTCGTGTCCCCAACTTTCGTCGACGAAGTGCGGCACTCCTTTCCATCCAAGGCCCCAAAACAAATTGATTCGGGTGGCGAGGACTGTCGCTTTGTGCAGCCCGATCTCACTCTCACTGAAAGGCTGGCGTACGCAGTTGCTGCGGGAAATCCGGTCGCCGTCGACCAGGGTCACGTCCAGCCCATGCGGATGCCCTAGCGCAACCATCGCCTGGTGCAGATACGGCAGCCCGGCCGCAATGGCGCTTCCCGTCCCGCCGCAGCCAACTACGGTGACCTGAACCTTCTTCTGCAGCAGTGCACTGGGAATCTGATGTTCACTCTTCGCGGCGATTGTCGTTTCGATAGCTGTGGTCATCGTCCCTCACGAATTCCCCCAGCGTCTGCGGCAGCTTCACCAGGTACTTTTCTGGAAACTCTTCTTGTCCCGCGAGGGATTGCCACATCGCCAGGAAGCCGCCGCGAAACCGAATGTGTTTGCGCACCCCGGAGGCGTGCGTGAATTCGCTTTGAAAAAACGACTCTTCCCACAAGTCAATCGCCGTGACCGATTTCTCCTGCGGAATCTTCATGCTGCCGGTGCAACACACGCCGTTGTCGTAGCAGTTCCAGTAGGGCGCAATGCACAGCTTGGTTTCTGCCGTCGGCCGCTCGTCTTTAGCAAGAGCGCGAACCCACAAGTGAGTCCCGCACGCTTTGAATAGCAACGGCGGGTGTGGATAGAGCTTGCCCTTCATGGCCTTTAAGGCAGGATCTCCACCGCGGTCACTAAAGAACATGGTCTCCTCGCGGGCGGGGCTCCACCAGACAATCATTTCCGCCGTGCGCACCAGCACACGCGCCGGCAAGATCTCGGCTGGAACCGATCTTCCCAAGCCGGCCATCACGTCGATCAGCATCTGCGGCGTCATCAATTGGCCTTCCGCCAGTCCTGCGACGTCGCCGTCATGCATCACTTCATGGAGAGTTACAAAAGGATAGCGATACGGGTAGCCCTGATAGCTACTCTTCCCGTATACCAGCAGCGCGCGGCTCAACCGGAAGTCCTGACTCGATCCGATGTTCACGGAGATATTCATCGTAGTCGTCCCTTATGATTTCGACGATCTTGGCAGCGGAGGCCAACGAGCGCAGCATGGCGCCGGCGTGATCAAAGACGCGCCGCACTTCTTCGTCTAGTTCTTTCACCGGCCTGTCGAGATGAATGGGAAGCGCCACATTCGGCTGGCAGGGGCCGTTTTCGCCCATGTGTTGCGCCTCTTCATCAAAGCAGGCGTTGATCGCATCATTTTCGTACCAAGTGATCACACATCCGGGCCGGGAATTCTCGGCATCCATGAGCCATTCGTCGATGCCTGGAACGTCCCCCTCGCTGAGTCGGCCGGGCCATGCGTGTTCTTGCCCTTGACCATGAGCATCCATTTCAAGTAAGCGTCGGACTAGTTCGCGAGCCGCGCTTCTGTGCGGCGTGATTTCCTGCAGCAAGTTCCGGGCTCTCCCGTACTTGAGCGTCTTAGTGTGTGTCTTGATACAAGCTGGAATTTCCAGGTCCACTTTGCGATAGACCGATGCTTCCGATTCCTCGTCGCTCAGGTCCTCCATCCACATCTCGGCGTGCTCCTGGGCGTCTAAGTAGTCGTACACGCGCATCCATTTGTAGAGGTCGGTGGTGAGGACCTTATAAAAAGCGGCCGGCAGAAGATCATGCTCGGCTTCGAGGCGCGCGAGCGTCGCACCAATTGGGATGGAAGCAGCGGCTTCGTAGTCACCGACCAAATACAAATGATCGGTCATTCCTTCTCTTCCGGTTTCGACCTGATTTCGCTCCTGCTCGGTCAGCTCGAAAAGACTATCCGTGATTCGCAGGTCGCCAACCCAGACGCGTTTCGCTTCGACTGAGCGATTTCGCGAGCAAAACCTCCTGAAACCGCGTTCGACAAAGTCCACCGCGCTACCGGACCAGTCATCCGGCCGGCAAATTCCCAACCGCAGCGCACTCATTCCCAAAACCGCGGCCGGCCCTTCATCCCACCGCGTGCAGTGCCGCCAGCGAATTCTCTTGAGCCTGGGGAACGTGACGTCCAGCCGCAGCCCGATCACACGAGCGGCGGAATGACGGTGCCACTGGGCGGTAGGTATCGGTCTCCGATCTCGCTTCCGTCTTGAGCGTACCTGAGCGAGTCGAACGCCTTGCCGAGAACTTCCCCGACTTTGAATGCTTCTGGACATTGTCTCAACCGCTCCATGATGGGATCGTTCGTATTGGCGCGGCCATGCGCGGCTTCTTCCAACGCTCGCAGGACTCGCTTTGTTTCTTCATCGATGCATCGGCAGGTTGCGGCCGCTAGCCTCCTGCGCTTCATGGAAGTTCCCCCTTATCACGTCTGATTGTCGATGGATCCGCAAATCCCGATATCGCGACTCGCGCACGCGGGTGCATTCATATTTGCTCTCTCTGTGGATATTCGCGCTCTGGGCAGGGCGGAAGGTATGAGCTACAATTCCGCCGAGGAACCGTATGATGACTGACCCAGCCTCCGCCATCAAAACGTGAAGTTCACCAATTGGTTGATCTGCAGATCCAAACGCTGCGGCAACCGTTGTGTTTGACTACTTCAGACCTGCTTGACTACCGTGTACGTTCCAACAAACTCCCTTTGTTGTGCCAAGAGTTGGACCAGATGCGAAGAACGAGCTTCAAGGGGCAATCGCGCAGGGCCTCGTAGAATAATGGGACCACAGAATAAGGAGAACATCCTGGCCGCAAGAATCCTCATGGTGCTTAGTGGGAGCATTGTCCTTACGCTCGGAGTCTTCCACCTCGTCTATACGTTCTGGGGGCCAAATCTCACGCCCCGCGACCTCGCGCTGCAAATCAGCATGAGCCAGGTTTCACCTGTCATCACGAAGGAAACAACCATGTGGCGCTGTTGGGTGGGCTTCAATGCCAGCCACAGCATGGGACTTATTTTGTTCGGCTTGGTTTTCGGCTATCTCGCATTAGCTCACGGCCAACTCCTCTTTCGGTCACCGTTCCTGCTCGTTGTCGGGCTGGCAATGCTTGGTGGTTTTGTTGTGCTCTGCAAGGTTTATTTTTTCAGGTCGCCTCTCATAGGCATCAGCATTTCCGCGGCCTGCTACGTCGCCAGCATTGCGCTATCGCGGCTCTAAACAATGCGGCGAGCAGCCCTGGAGCATCACCCCTTCGCTCCGATCGCACGAACAAACTTGTAGACCAGTTTGCCAGCGACCGCTTCCGGCCCCTCAATCGCAGCCGTAGCGATTTCTGGATACAGATGCGTGTACGTGTCTCTGACCTGTTCAGCGGTCATCGTTGGGGTCGTATCAGGCAGCTTGACCCCGTTGTAGAGGAATTCTCGTTCGAGAAGATGTACTTCCATGACTAATCCTTTCGAGGATGGTGCCCCGCCGCCGGAACCAGCAAGTGGAGCATGGACCGGGAGTTAGACAACCTTTAGTTATCGTTCTTCGGCTCAAGCTCGAAGAGGCTTCCGGTACTCGCGCCAGGGCCTCCGCCTTCGGGGGCAGCTTGCGCTGGCTCAGGACTCGACTGTGAATCGTCTGTGCTATCTGTCGCTCCCGCTTCTTTCGGCACTTGCGGCGAGCTTAGCACCGCAGTCTTGCTGCAACCGCCGTGGGATTTTGAACTCGTTGATTTCTTGGCTGCCTCTCTGGCTGCTTTGGCAGCAGCTTCCATCTGTTCCTTCGCACTCTTCAAGGTTGAGGACAACCCCAGGTGAGCCTCTACAAACTCCACCAACTGTCGCGGCAGTTGTTCGTCAAGCTCTCTGGGAGTGCCGGTCACGCTCAGCGGTGTGGTCAGCGCGCCGTCATCATCACGCTGATCGGACTTCAGTGGTTTTGGGACAACGTTGACGGAAATCTGTTCGTCGCTCACACGCGACAAGGTGAGAAGCAATATTCGTTGCGCGAGCAAGGGCATCAATTCTTGAAACATGGTTTTTACTCCTTAGAAGCAGGAAGGCCGGCGGGTGGTTCGGCCTGTCCCCCCCGCTGGCTCCCTTGCCTGCCTACCAGCAATTACCTCGGGTATCGACCCCAAATTGGGGACGGCTTCGGTCGGGTCTCCCTGGCTCTTCGGTTTATGAGTCTCGCGGGAAAATGCAAATTCAAGTACTTCGCGGCGCAGATGACAACCCACAAGGCCGCACGAATACTGGAGATTGACGGCAAAGTGACCCTTGTTTGACCCCGATAAATGCAGCGAACGGAATGGCCAGAGGCAAGGCGAGGGGCAGTTTCGATTGTTCCGAGCGGCGTCTTCCAACTTCGCGGGCTTATCTTGCACTTTCCAATTTTCGGTCATACCAAACGCGCTGGGCGCGTTGCGACGGATCAGTTGACGACAACTGCCACCTCGAATTCTGGTGAATCCTCAACTGCGGCGATTTGCCGCGACTTGCTTCGCGAACTGTGCTGGCGTGCAGCCCAGCAGCGCCTTGAAATCGTTGATCAAATGCGCTTGATCGAAATATCCCAGATCAAGAGCGAGGTGCGCCCAATCCAGCTCTTCGCCGGAATTTAGCTGCTCAACCACCTCATGCAAGCGATAGCGACACACTACCCATTTGGGGCTCGCGCCCACGTATTCCCGGAAAACTCGTTGTAGTGTCCTCTTGCCGATACCGCTGCGTTGAACCAGATCGTCCACCGTTTTGATCTCGATATCGCGCAGAATCAGATCAACCAGTTCACTGGCCAAAGCAATCGTCTTCTCAGGTTTTGGTATTCGCGCAAGAAAAAATTCGTTGGCAGCCGCAATCTTTTCTTTGTCGGGGCGTAACGACAGCGCAGTCGTCTCAAATTCTTTGATCTCGCTCCCAAATACTTGCCTTGCGGGAATCGTCCGATCCGCAAGCTCTACAACTGGTTTGCCCAAAAATGGTCGGAATCCTCCCGCGCGAAACTTCACGCCGAACACCCGCGACTTGTCATCAAGCACACGTGAGAATCTGCGCGTCTGGACGCCGCTTACGACGCCGTTCTTGCCGTTCTCAAAAATCAAATGCACGTTGGGATGCGGTAAATTCTCAGCGAGGTGCGGTTTGCAGCCGCGCAAATCCCAATGGATCATCCAATAATGCATGATCCACGGCGCCAGTTCCGGCGCGGGATCGCGGCGGAAGTGCCGCATCTTGCCTTCGGCCATCGTCCGCCGCAAAATTCCGCGAGCCTTGCCAGCGCCTGAGTCGTATTCTTCGACGATTTGTTTTGGCTTCTGTCGCGTTTTTCCAATCATTGCGAATGATGTTTGACTAGGATATCGAAGAGTGCCGGAACAGCTCCACCATAAATTACGCGCTTTCGCTCCTGAGGTTTCTATGATCAAAATCTCGTTTGCGGTAATTTTCCTAACTTCGCTGTTTCCATCCGCACTCCCGCAGACCAACAATTCAAAGGAGATATCCATGCAGGCCAAAGGCAGTTTCGACGTAAGAGTAGTGCCCCAGAAACCGGACAATACTCAGGAAGAAAAAGCCGGACTGGGCCGCATGTCCCTGGACAAGCAGTTCCAGGGCGACCTTGAAGCGCAAAGTGACGGCGAAATGCTGAGCTTCATGACAGAAGTAAAAGGTTCGGCGGGATATGTCGCCATCGAGCGCGTCTCCGGCAAGCTCAAGGGCCGCACTGGATCGTTCGTCCTTGAACACAATGCGACGATGACCCGTGGAACCCCGCAGATGAACATTATTGTCGTGCCCGATTCCGGCACGGGCGAACTGACGGGAATTTCTGGAACGCTGATCATCAACATCATCGAAGGCAAACATTTCTACGAATTCGAGTACTCGCTACCTACGGCTGACTAATGGTTAGCCGACTTTGTTGATTCGATTCCTTCAGAAGTAGCTCGCTTCATCGTTTACGACTACTTTGTTTCAACCCGCGCAACGACACCAAAACCGATGCTGGTTTGCGCGGAGAAGCGAACGAAGGAGAGGACGCCGCGTGTTGGTCTTCTCGTCTTGCTCAAGACACTTCATGCCATTACTCCCGTGTGCGCAGCGTCGCTGCGACTTCCTTCGCAAGTTCCGTCCCAACCTTTACCACGGCCCCATCAATGAACACGGGTTGAGAGCCTCCCCATTGAACTCTTTTGGGATAAAGCGCAGCTACATCCCAGAGTATTCCCGCGTGACGGCAACATGTTGGTTGAGAAGTCGACAGTTGTAGGTCCAATTGTTTGGCAATAACGTGGTCCTTATCCCAGAACTGCTTGACCCTGGGATCTGCGATCCGGGCAAGCACCGGTCGTGTAGGCCGGCTCCAATCTGATGCTAGTATGGGTTCCCAGACCGCAAGAACAGTCAGGTTCACCGACTTTTCTTGTTTCAGCAGTTCTTCGATCGCGGAGGCCCCCCGCAAACAACCCGGTCATGTTGGCGACAGCAAGAGCACCAAGCGCGCCTTATCAGCCGCGGCGTCAAACTGGTGTTGGAATTGATCCGTGTTGTTTGACCTCAGATATGTGAGGGGAGGCTGGCCGTCTGGTGTCCGGTCGGACCATAGGAAGTGCCAGCCCACCCAGAGTGCGGAGGCTACGGCAACAAACCACAGCAGGTACTTTCTTTTCGCCATTCGAGCCTGCTCGAACTAACCAGCGAAGACGCTGGCAATTAGCTGGGGAAATAAGGTCACCAGAACCACGACCGCGACGGCAACCCAGAAAAGAACCAAGCTCAACTTGCTCCGCCTAGCGCACGCAGACTTCCTGAAGTAAAGTTGCACAAAGCCTAGGCACAAAAGCGCAACTGAGGCACCCAACAGCCATGGTCGTAGGGGTTGCACCCAAACGCTCATACTTGCCAGTCCCGCTGCGCCGAGGAATCCCAGCGGCACACAACAAGCAAGAGTTGAGAGTGCGGCAACAACGGCTGCGGCAGGCACTCCTTTTTCCAATCCCCTCATACGCTTCGCTCGTGGTTCTTTGCTGTAGAAATGGCGCGTTGTAATGCCTCTTCTGATGGCAGCCCGCTACCGCCCGAGTACAACCTGCAAGAAAGTCCAAAGGTTCGCTGCCCATTTGGTTCTGCGTCTCGGCCATTGATGCGCACTGTGGGAGAACCGGGAAACCGCAGAGCGCACGCCGTTGCCTCATCCGACACAGAAATTTCCTTAATGGTTGCGTCAATTGCTTCGGACCACAAAGCCCTCCGGAGCCTTTGAAGGGCAGGCTGATGATTGGGGCATCCCGGCATGTAGAGAACTTCTATCAGCATGGAACTTCTCTCTTCTCCTCGCTGGGACTAACTAGTATCGGACATTGTCTGGGCGTGTGCCTTTGCCTGTGCTTCAACTCACGATTGCACTTCCGCAGGTCCAGCGCCAACTCACGCTCAAGCTGTTCAAGTTCTTGGATTTTCGACCGCACCTTTTCGAGCTTTGCCTTCAGGAGGTCTCTTACTTCAAGGCAGGCATCTCGATGGTGCTCCCGCAATTCCAGGAGCTGTCTGATTTCCGTCAACGAGAAACCCAGGCCTTGCATCTGCCTGATAAAGCCTAGGCGGGCCACGTCATGATTGGTATAGAGCCGGAACCGGCCTGCTGTGCGCGGGGCTTTGGGAAGCAGGGCGCGGCGCTCATAAAAACGAATGGCATCCACGGTGAGTGCCGTCAGCTTTGCCACTTCCCCGATCTGCATGCTGCTTGTGACGCGACCCGAAACTTGGGGCATGTCGAAAGGATACACTCTGGAGTGTGGTCCAGAGTCAAGGGCATTCCGTGAGATTGACGCGGGTTCTTCTGTGGGCAGCTCCGGTTCGCTAGATAGCGTGATTATCAAACTCGATTCGATTTCGTCCCCTATTTTTCGCGCTGTAGAGAGCGACGTCGGCACGGTTCAAAAGCGCGCAGAGTTCGGGAGTCTCGGATCCATGAAGCTCTGCAACTCCGAAACTGGCGGTTACCCGAGTCGTTCCGCCCGCAAAGCTGAACTCCAGCGCCTCGAAGCGCTTTCTAATGCGCTCAATCGCGGTCCTTGCTTGCTCTTCGTCGACGTGGGTGAGAATCAACAGGAATTCCTCTCCTCCTAAACGGCCGCAAATGTTCGACTGGCGAGTATTCGTCTTGAGCACTTCGGCGAACCCTTTAAGCACGCTATCGCCAGCCTCATGTCCATAGGTGTCGTTAACTCTCTTGAAATGGTCAAGGTCGGCCATGACTACCCAGAATGGAAAGTCATGCCTGGCCGCTGCACTAATTTGGCGGCTTGCCCACAGGCCGATGGCGCGACGATTGGGCAGGCCGGTCAGAGGGTCTGTGAGCGCCAGTTCCTCGAGTTGACGGTTCTTCGCCTCAACTTGGCGATGAAGTTCAATCATCCTGCGACCTACTCCGACGCGAGCGACGAGTTCGCCCGGATGGAACGGTTTCGTCAGATAGTCATCCGCACCGGCCGCCAACCCTTCGACGACCTGCTCTTTATTGGTGTGGCTGGTCAGCAGTATGAGATATGCATAATGCTCCTGGAAGTCCCGTCGTATCTGCTGACACAGTTCAATCCCGCTAATATCGGGCATAGTCCAGTCCGTGATGACAATAGACGGGCGATGTTCCGCAAAGACATCGAGCGCTTCGCGACCATTCTTCGCGAACAGCAGAGGGTAGTAATCTTTCGAGAGAGATTGGTCTACGAGTTTGCGGTAGATCGGGGAGTCATCCACCGCCAGGATTCTGAATTCCTGACAACGGTCTTCAACTCCCGAAACGACTCTCGAAGGTACTCCCGAGGTCTGCTCAATAACCCGTCCTGACATTCTGCTCCTCCCCGCCACTCGGAAAACGTCGGTGCTCCTGCACGCCTCGATAACCTCTCCTGCAACTTCCACTACGGAGAAACAAGGTCTGAGCCAATGCCTCTTTGACAATCTGTAGCAAGGCAAGAGAGTCCGTGTCCAGATGCAATTTCGATTTCTCGAAATACGCTGTAGCGCCGTCTTTCTTGAGCTTTGCCTCATCCTTCTGAGAAAGACTGCTCAACACAACTACTGGAATCCGAGCCGTCACTGGGTCGCTCTTGAGAGCACGAAGAACCTCCGGCACGCCTAATTTCGGCAACAGCATGTCCAACAGGATCAAGTCTTGGATCTGCTCTTGTGCTGCGCGCAACGCGTGCTCGCCATCATCAATGCTGACGACGCTGTATCCGGCTCGCATCATCGCCCTTTCGCTGGCTAATCGGAGAAATTTACTGTCCTCCACGAGCAAGATCGACTTCATAGAACGGCACACCTTTCCCCGCACCAGTCGTTGCGTGCAATTCAGGCGCCATTTCCGAAAATACGAGTATGTACTTTGACTACAATGACATGAAAGTGGAGGCGCGGCGCCAGCCTCTAAAACCCTGTCCCGACTGCTGATTGCTGTCCTGAAAGTGGACACGCTCTCGTTGATGTGGACTGATCCCTGCACCTCCTGCGGTCTCAAAATAGGTGCCGATGAGGGGTGTAGAAGGGGGACATTTTTGTGCATCGGGATTTCTACCGGCGTGCTGCCAGATTTGCGGCTTTCCTTCGATACAGGCCCTGAAAAACCAAGCCTCGCTGAGTCTCGGCGGCAAGGAAGACGGTCGGCTGGGTGATAAGCCGAAACCTATGCTCTCCGAAAGTCGGCGACGTTCAGGGCTTACCCCGTAACTCCGGATGAGACTGTCCAATTTCTAGACACTCTCTTAGGCGCGAGACGACAGTGTCGGCTTCAAGGCTTCACAACACCATGCTGATAATGGCTTTGGTGGGCTGGAGAGTCTGGAACCCCGAGTGCAGACAAGATCCTAGACTGAAGGTTGAAGTATGACTCCGGAAATGGCTTTTGAATGCTTGCTTGTTTCTCCCGATCCTGCCGTGTTCACCACCATGGACGGCATACTTCACGATTTCTCGATCGCTACAAAGGTGTGTCCATACCCATCGCGTGCTGGGCATTTGCTCTCGGAGGGAAGCACGGATCTCATCGTGATTGATCTGGAAGCAGAGAATGCCTCGGAATTCTTGCAACAAATAGCGGGGCGCACGCGCACCCAGAAACCGACGGTTCTTGCGGTGTCTGGCGCCGATTGCGTCGCGCCTGGCGTCCACGTGATTCTCCGCAAGCCTGTGACTCATGAATCTGGACTGACTTCCTTGAAGGCTGCGTACTCCAGGATGGTGCGCGACTATCGGAAGCACACCAGGTTCGCCGTGATGACCCCTGTTGCAGCGACCGACGACGACAATCGAACCGTTCAGGTCACGGTCACAAACATCGGGGAAGGTGGAGTCGGTCTTACGAGCATAGACACTCTGCGCATCGGGGGCATTCTGTCTTTTCGGACGCGGCTGCCGGAACTAAAGAACGAAATTTCCATTCAAGCCCGCGTTCTGTGGACCAGACCGTACGGGGCGGCCGGTTGCCAATTTGTGCACATTGGACAATTTGACCTTCAGCTTCTCCATGCCTGGCTCGAAAGCCGGTACCGAATCAAGAAGCCGTTGATTCCGGTCTGAGATTTGCGGACCACAGCAAGCATTTCGCCGAGCGGCATACGAACCCGGGGGCGGACAATCTCGCTTCCATTTCTCCATCGGTACTTTTCCCGCGCCTAATTGGGTACAAATACGGATTGCAGTTCTCGTCACTCTAACCGCATTCTGTTCTGGGTGTCCCAGCACTCTACACTCTGGATGTCTGGAGTTAGCCACCACGTTCGCGCGGTCGATAATTCCGCAACTGAGGTGCCCGCTGAAACCGACGACTGTACTCTGCGTGGATGATGACCCTGGCATGCGCGAGTTTTATCGAGATCTGTTGAGTAGCCGTGGCTACGCCCCTCTTGTCGCCAAGGACGGCCATGATGCGCTTCGGTTGCTGTCCGCTAGCGAGGACGAGGTCGCGATTGTCGTTTCGGACTTCATGATGTCGGACATTGACGGCGCGCGCCTGGCAGCTCGAATAAAATGCCGCTATCCTAGAGTTCCAGTGATTTTGGTCACGGGGTCGCCGCCTGTCTGCGAAGGGCTAGCGCATTTGATCGATGCCGTTGTCGAAAAGCCTTGTCCCCCAGAACGCATTATTGAACTCATCTGTGCGCTATTGCCTGGCAGGACGTCCACTGTTGAAACCGAGGCATAGCCACCACTGATGATGGCCGCTTAGAGAATGTGGTTCATCTGAATCTATGCTCTGGGCGGCAACTAGGCGACACTCGAGAAGGATGCAGAGGGATTGAAAGGGGGAAGGGTTTCTAACTTCGACTTGTTACCGCGGTCGATCTCTTACCAGCAGAACCGAATCTTTTAAAGGGCTGTATCATCGGAGTTCTTGCCGACGCTTTATCGACCGACTAGCTCGAGTAGATTCCGCGCCGCTGGCTGCGGAGTAGGGCCAGAAGGCGTGCTCCGAAATAAGCACTTAAGGCAAGTGCTGCTGGCAAAAGCATCATTCTGTTGAAGCAGGAGTGCGCGACGAAATCGGGATCGCAAAGTTGTGGTCGCCAAGGCGTCGAGCGACGGGACATTTCCGACTTGACAACACTCGGATTCGGTATACGCTGTTAGACAGAGCGAATTACGTTTTCTCCCTTTCAGATCCTCTGAACTAAGGCAGTCCATCTGAAGTTCCCTCCTCTTAGTCAACGACAACCCAGCAGGAGGTTGACATGTTTGCTCGTCACGTTTCCATGAAGCTGAAACCCAATACCCGCGCGGATTTTGCGCAGACAATCGAGAACGAGATTCTTCCCTTCCTTAGGAAACAGCAGGGCTTCCGAGACGAAATCGTATTCCTCGCCCCCGGATCCGGAACGGAAGGGGTCGCCATCAGTCTATGGGAAAAGAAAGAGGACGCGGAAGCCTACAACCGCGGAAGCTATCGAGAAGTGCTGAAGGCCCTGGCGAAAGTGATCGACGGTACTCCTGAGGTCCGAGACTTTGAGGTGGCCAACTCGACCTTGCAAAAGAGGCCTGCTCTCGTCGCAGCCTGAGGCTGCAGGCAAGGCTTTCGCGTTCGGTTGGGGGCGGCCCGAATCCCCGCCCCCTTACGAAAGAGATAGGAAGGCTCGAGGTAGATCTTTCTGGCGACGCCTGCTTCTCAAAGATAAACCCTGCTTTGCGAAACGCTCGCCTCTAGCAGAATTGGAGGTGTTCCGTGCCGCGACAATCACCGATTTCCTTTCCAATGGGCACCAAAAACGAGCTCATCATCGATGGCAGCGAAGCCATGCAGGCGCTGCGCGCCCGCGTAGCGAGAAACCAGGGAGTTCACGTGCACACGCCCAAAGGCATTACGGAATAAGCGTTGGGTGACTGATTTTTTATTTGATACTGCTGGACGTGCGCCAGAGATCCAAGAGTCGGTGCCATTCTGGAAAACGATCCGGCGCTAGGCGCCAGCATCCAGGTCAGCGGGTGAGGTTCCTGGTTGGACCTCGAACGCACCTGTCTCCTACTTGCGCCGACGAAGTTAGCGCTCGCGACGAGGTTCTTGAAGACTGGGTGCACGGGCCAGGAATCCTGCATGTCGCGTAAGCCCTTACAAACCAATAGCAGCCAGACCGAGACAATAAATCTAAGGAGAACATTCTATGAAACCGGAGCTTTTGACCAATAGAGACGCAGCTATCACGACTCATGAGGAGAACGTGCGAGCCCGCGCTTACGAGTTGTATGAGGTGCGCGGCAGAATTGATGGCCGTGCGGAGGAGGACTGGCTTCAGGCAGAAAAGGAGGTTGCAGGAAGCAACGGACGCAAGGCCCTTCGAGCCTCAACCTCATGATCGCGATGGCCAAGAATCGCAAGGGAGGATCATCGGACCATCGCGCAGGGAAAGCTATTCTGAAAGCACGAAGACCAGCTTTAGACATTATTCGCCGCATACGGAGCCGTTAAAACCGTCACGGCCGTCACGGATCGCGACACGGTCAACCGCGAGGATTCGCGTTCGTCGAAAATGACGAATGCTGCGGAGGCGCGCGATGCTGTTCGCATTCTGAACGGCTCAGTCTATGGCGGGCGCGCCCTGATCGTCAACGAAGCTCGCCCTAAGCTCTACGGCAGTGGCGAACGCGAGTCCCTTCCCAGTAGGGATCACCGGCGCCATTGCATCTAATGGTTGGGGAGACGATGTTGTTGGCTTTTTCTGCGCAAGCGGTCGGGAGGATGCGCCACACTGTCAGACCAGACCTGCGAAGTGAAAGCGGGGGGGAATTATGAGTACCGGCAGCTCTACATCTCTAAACAGCAGAGCGTGGAGGGATTTGTACAAGGCCGCACTCTTTGAGGTTGATAGGACTAAACTCCCAGGCCGCATTGCGCGAGCAGAGGAAGCACCTGTGGTAAGGGCTCGGGAATTGTTTCAAATGGCCGGAGACAACAGCGAAGAGGAACAAGCTCTGGATGACACGATGTACGCTTTGCATGCTCTGCCGAACACATCGCAAACCAGCAATCGCATAGCGCATCACGGTGACGCTGCCTAGGTCAACTCGCAGACGCTGCGCCATCCCTTTCCAGGGCGCACGTTTCGCCCGCGCGGCGTCATTCGTGCACGTCGACGAGAAATAACCTGAGCTTACAGGATCGCGAAGGCTGGCGCAGCTTGCGCAGGGCCTTGGCCTCGATCTGGCGAATGCGCTCGCGAGTCACGGCGAACGCCCGGCCAACCTCCTCCAGCGTGTGCTCCGAATCGTCCTCCAGGCCAAAACGCATCTTCATGATCTTCTCCTCGCGCGGAGTCAGAGTGTGCAGCACCCGCCCGGTCTGCTCCTTCAGGTTCACGTTGATGGCAGACTCATCCGGCGCAAGCGCAGTGCTGTCTCTTATCAAGTCGCCGAGATGGGAATCGCCCTCCTCCCCAATTGGCGTCTCCAGCGAGATTGGTACCTGCATGATCTTGCGCACTTTGCGCAGCTTGGCTACGGGAATGTCCATGCGTTTGGCAATCTCTGACGAGATAGGTTCACGGCCCAACTCTTGGACCAGTTGCCGCGAGACGCGAATCAGCTTGTTGACGATCTCAATCATGTGCACTGGGAGTCGAATAGTGCGCGCCTGATCGGCAATAGCTCGTGTGACTGCCTGGCGAATCCACCACGTAGCATAGGTGGAAAACTTGTAACCTCGGCGATAGTCGAACTTGTCCACCGCCTTCATCAAACCGACGTTGCCCTCCTGAATCAGATCGAGGAACTGCAGTCCGCGGTTGCCATACTTTTTGGCGATGGAAACCACGAGCCGCAGGTTGGCTTCAATGAACTCATGCTTGGCCCGCTCCGCGTCCATCTCGCCATGGATGATTTCGCGTTGCGTGCGCCGCAACTCCTGGAAGCTCACGCCGGCATCGCTTTCCAGCCTTTCCAGGTCGGCGCGATGCTGTCGCTGCGTCTTGCGGTAATCCTTCTTGAGTTCTTCGCTGTGCGTGTTTTCAATCTTCTTTTCCAAGTTGCTGACTTGGCGGTCGAGCGACCGCATGCCCTCAATGGTTTTGTTCACTCGATCGACTAGGCGTGTGCGCTCACAATTCGTAAGACCGAGGTGGCGGATGATGAGCGAGATCCGAATAATCTCGCGGCCCAGTCTGCGGCGGCAGCGACTGTATTGGCGTGCTTTCTTTTGTGCCGGGATGGTCGCTAACCGTTCGGCCAGCTGGCCTGCTCGTTTGTAATGCGTTTGCAGCTCGTCGATGCGGCACGTAAGGTCCTTCGCGCGGTTCTGCAGAATCTCTTCGGTAACTTCTTCCTCATCGAAAACAACAATGTCTCTAATCGAGCGTACGCCGCGCCTCAAATCTCTGCCAATGGTCAGGACCTGTCGGATCACAACAGGCGAACGGGAAAGCGCCTTCAACACTTGCAGCTGCCCGCGCTCGATGCGCTTGGCAATGTCCACTTCCCCTTCCCGAGTGAGGAGTGGTATCGCACCCATCGCGCGTAGGTAGATGCGTACCGGATCGTTGGTCTTTTCAAGGGCGTCTGGCGCCAGGTCGAGCTGAACTTCGTCGCCAGCCTCCACTTCGTTTTCCAAACCTTCTTCGAGGGTTGAAGGCAGATTGGGCTGACCTTCGAGCACGTCAATGCCCTGCGTACCAATGGTGGCGAGCAGGTCGTCCAGATCCTCTGGGGAATGGACGTCGTGCGGAATCAGGTCATTCACCTCGCCGTAGGCGAGATGGCCCTTTCCCTTTCCAGAATCAATGAGTTTCGCAATGTCGCCGAGAGCCAAGCCGAATCCTTTTCAGCGCTGCCCTGCGTGCGCGAAGAGTGCTCGTGTGGGTCTGCAGCGGCAACCGCGACTGAAAGTGCGGGAAATCCAAGACTGAAAGGATGCTAGCACGGGGTCCCAGTAACTTCCAAACTAGGACACATTCTGGCTGCTAAAGAAGAATGCCAACCAGCTGTTCGCAATGTGCGCGCTCGTGAACGTACCCGCTAGGGAAAAGGCTGCTGCTTCTTGCACCGGCTTGGCGCTGTGCATCTCGCTGATTGCGGTTTGCCCCGGCGGACGACAGGTGACATACGGAATCCGGCGCTTGCCCCGGAATGATGGGACCTATTCCTGAGTTAATCACAGAGACGTGTTCAGAACTTCCCTAGAATTGCAACCCATGTGCAATCAATCGATCTACCATTGATGGTTAGAGGGACACCCGCAGCAATGAGCAATATTGACCATTCTTACCGTCGTCCTTGTGCTCGAATCTGAGGCTGCTTGAATAAGGAGTGAAAGCTGTGGCCAAGCGAAGACGTGATTTCAACCCCAAGACCTTCCTCTCAACTGTCGGCAGGGGCAGGGAGATGACGTCCTTTCGGAAAGGGCAGATGATCTTCGCCCAGGGTGACTTGGCTGACGCGGTGTTCGTCATTCAAACAGGCATGGTAAGACTGAGCGCAAGGTCCCAAGGCGGGAAGGAAGCAACGCTCGACATATTGAGCGGCGAGGATTTTGTTGGCAAAGACTCGATTGCCGGTCAGCCCAAGCGCACGGCTTCCGCCAACGCACTCACAGACTGCAACCTCCTCCGAATTGAAAAGAAATCTATGATGCTCGCACTTGCGCAAGAAGTGACGCTGTCAAACGCGTTTTGTGCATATGTGCTGTCGCGGAACATCCGATACCAACAGGATTTGGTGGATCAGCGTTGCAATACCAGCGAGAAGAGACTGGCGCGCATTCTCTCGCTGCTCTCTAATTTTGATGGACAATCCTCGCCTCAGACCTTGTTGGCGAGGATAAACCATGAAACCCTGGCAGAAATGGTAGGCACTACGCGGTCGCGCGTTTGTCACTTCATGAAGAAGTTCAAAGACGCCGGCTTCATAGATTACAATCCCAGGAGTCAGATACGGGTATGTCGTTCACTCATGGCTTTCTATACCCGATAACCCCGCCCATTCGATTCGCTTCCGAAAAACCGAATAAGCCTTCGAAGCCATTGCGATTTTCCAATCGGGACCCATGCCGGGCATGAGTCGCTACTGTTTCGGAACTGAGGCGAGTTGAGATCATGCGACAAACCGCATTCACAGTGACGGCGTGTTCTGTTCCAGCTTCCCTCGATACAGCATCCCGCTCTGTTACCTCGTGACCTGATTCATGCAACTCGTCAGTACTCCTCTGGCAAGAGCAAGGTGGTTGCGGATCGGTCTGCTTCCGTGATGATCCATAGCCTCTCGCCAGTATCCGTTTGGTAGCTACTCAGCAATCGAAACCCATGAGCCACGCTGTACTCATTCTCTGCGACATCGGTTGGCTCCAGTTCGCCCCAGTCCCCGGCTGCGTGACGGGCCAAGAAACAGACAGGAGACTGCTTCGCTCTCTCCAGTGCAGACAGCGCCCCAGGCGTGGCCACAATTTGCCCAAGTTGAAACGAAGGAAACATGACGGCGACTCCCTTCTTAGCAATGCGGGCGAGCCTCGTCCCATGGCTCGGCCAAAGCAAAGTGGAATTACTAGTTTGGAAGGGCGACCGACTGACACCGCCCCGCAGGCTAGAACGATTGTGAAAACCGGGCTTCCAGGAATTCACCGAGTACTAGGACCGGCGTCTGGCGTAGGGATTCCCTATGGAATTTCAATCGATTTTCGTTTGGAAAGCCTTGCCAGAAGCGACTTTTGTCAAAAGGCAGTTATTGATGCTCATCGATCTAAACATGAATCCATCGCCGCAGGGTGGCGCCATCGTAGCGCAGAGTTAGCGCGCGGTCGGTTTCGTGCTAAACCAGATGCCATTGGGAGCACCTGATCGCGCCGCCACGATGTCCGGCCAGCCGTCTCCGTCAAAGTCGGCGAAGGCCAGGCCGTAAACGGTGCCCTTGCCGTCGTTCCAAGGAGCCTCGTGAAACGTGCGACCGTTCCCGGTGTTGAAGTATATCGATCCGGGCAACTCCACGTAGCCCACGATGATGTCCGGCCGCTTGTCGCGATTCAGGTCGGCGATCGCCAGGCAGTACGGCGGCCGCTCCGGGCCGGAAAGCCGGACCGGTTTTCCGAACTGGCGTCCGCCGCGATTAAAGATCACGAAGGTAGCCTTGAGCCGTTCATCGATGATCGCCAGATCGAGCCTTCCGTCGCTGTCGAGATCGCCGGCTGCACCCATGCGAATCCAGGCTTTAGCTGGCCCTACCTTGGTCCAGGTCGGGAAGTGTCCCTTGCCGTCGTTCCAAAGCACATAGCTCTGGCCGCCATCGCGATGTGGCACGAACAGGTCGATCGCGCCATCGCCGTCGAAATCCGCCGCTGCGATCGAGGTGGCGGATTCGTTTTTTGGCAGTGGCTGACAAGCCGGGAAGTGCCCTTTTCCATCGTTCAGGCAAACGTAGCTCGGAGTGGGAACTTGAGGTCCTTTACCGGGTTTTCCGTCCACCAAGTCTGGATAGTCGCCGCGGTTGGCAGCCACGATGTCCGGATAGCCGTCACCATTGAGGTCCGCCAGGGTCACGTACCGTGTGCTCCACTTGGAATCGCCGAACGTGCCGAATTCAGTGAAGTGGTCTTTACCGTCATTCCGATAGACAAGTTTGCGATCGGGCGCATCGTTGCTGACCACGATGTCCAAATGGCCGTCGCGATCGACATCCGCCAGCGCCGCCGAATAGGTGCGATCGGGTGCCGTCCCCAGGTTACTGGCGAGGAAGCCGCCATGGCCATCGTTCAAGAGCACGCGATTGAAGAGCGGCCAATGCCGCCCTTTGCCAAGGACGATGTCCGGCAGGCCGTCTCCGTTGAGGTCGCCCACGCTCACGCCCGCCGAAGTTTCAGCTTTCTCTTCAAGCAGCAGAACGCGATCGAAGGAACGCAGGACCGGGGTCGATGCGGGTTGTGCCTGAGCCAACAGAACAGCTGCAAACAACACCCATCTTAGCGAGCCTACGTTCTTATCTTTAGAGTGCAGGCCAAGAACAGGCTTCGACATGATCGGCTCCATAGAGCGATTTTGTCACAAGGCCAGTAGATACGATCATTTGGTCTTTTCGCAAGATTTTGGGCCTTCGCAACTCCTCGGATGGAGGGCAAGCGGTGGAGATGGCCTGAAAGTCGGCTTTTCAGATATTGGACGGATTAGTATCGAAAAACGGGCTTGCGCTAAGTGATGGTTCCCAGGGTGCTGGCGAAGAGTGTGCAACAGGGCGGCGGTCCGGCCGGCACCGCCACAAAGCCTAGAACGCTTGCGAGAACCGCGATTCCAGGAATTCACCCAGCTTGGCCGTGGCCTTGAATTGTGGAATGGAATCCAGTTCTTTGAACGCAGACGTAAACGCGTTGGAGAGACTCCAGATCGTCCTGGCCCGGAATTCCTCGTACTTCGGCTCGAAGTAGAGATCATGCACGCGGCGGGCGAGGTGTTTGGGAGCTTCCAGTTTCCCTTCGACGAAGGCTTCGTAGATGACGACTTTCGCAGTGACGTCGGTCAGTTCACTTCTCTGCCAGGCTTCTACCTGCTTTCGCATCGGCTCGAAGTTCCGCTGCATTCGGTCCACGCCCACCGAAATGCAGTCGATTAGCGAGAATGACTTTGAGTGTTTTGCGAGCACTGGCGTGAACGTGCCAGAGACAATGTGACAATGATTCCGAGTGGCGCCGGGCAGGATTGATGGACTGATATGCATATTTGGGCATTAGACGCCCCCCACCCGTTCACTTTCGTCCTTCAAGAAACTATAGGCGCAGTCTGTGGTCGCGGACAATGGCAGACCTCGAAAAGCGGTGTAGCATGGTCGAGTGCCGAATCGAACCCAACCGAACTGGCTGGAGGCCATCCCTCTTAGACCGGCCCCACCGGTCAGCCCCAAAGAGATGGACTTCGCAATCCAACTCTTTGAAGCTGGACTGCGGATGAAAATACCGGTGAGCGTCTCGGAAACACGCGGCGTGGATTGTGGCGACAACGCCACGGCTCAAAAGCTGATCGATGCCATGCCTGAGGAACTCGGAGGGAAATTCGTCGCCCAGGAAGGGCGGATCATTCCACGTGACCCGGAAGTCCGACGGGGAGCGTTCCTGGTCTTGAAGCATTACGACCGGCACCCCTTGCGGCAAGCGATCTACATCCGAACGCTGGCGTTTCACCTCCTCGCGAATTCGTCCAACCTGAACCTATGGGAAAAATGGCACAAGCCTGTTGGACAGCGACTAGAGGCCCCACTTCACCCGGCTGTGGTTGAAGCCGCCGCGATCGTACCCACAAGTGGACAGAGGCAGTTTGAGCCCGAGGAGTTCTTTTGCGCTGTTGAGCGGATAGCCGAGCAGAAGTATGCAAAGGCAGGTTAGCTCACGCGAACCGAGATTCAAGTCAGCGGCAGTAACGGTCGAGAGCATTCCGTTGAGGTCCGCGCTGACATGAAACCTGAGACAGATCGAATGAGCTAACACACGAAACGAATACTTAGAATGGCGTTTGATCTCCAGCCCGTTTTGAAAGCGATAGATCCCTGTCAGGACTGCCCCGAAGCAGAAGTGCGGGATGGCAGGTCCGTGTGGTAGGCCGCGAATTCCTGATAGGTAGCGTCGGTGAGCAAACCTGGATATTATTCGCAGCGCACAGGTGGAAATAAGGGATGAGGTTCCAGCGAAACGAGATTCGTGTGGTTCTATTTGATGTTGGAGGTGTGCTAGTCGAGCTCTCCGGGCTAGCAACGCTGCTCTCGTGGCTCGGGCATCGCGTCACCGCTGAGCAGGTCCGCACGCTCTGGCTTACCTCACCCATAGTGAGATCATTCGAGACTGGAAAGATGCAACCCACAGCATTTGCTGAGCAGATGATCAGTGAGCTGAGCTTGCAGGTTGGCAGCGAAGAGTTTTTGACTGAGCTCTACACCCGGAGTCAACGAATATTGCCGGGAGCACTCGAGCTGGTGAGACGTGTTCCCCGCGATTACGTGCGCGCCACTCTATGCAATACCAACGCAGTGCAGTGGCCGAGTTTGATTGATCAACGCGACCTGATCGGAGCTTTTGATCATCATTTCGCTTCGCACCTGACTGGCAAGGTCAAGCCCGATGAGGAAGCATTCCAACACGTTCTGGCTACACTCGGTTGCGAGGCTCCCGAGACGTTGTTTTTGGACGACAGCCAGCTTAACGTTACGGCCGCAAAGAGAGTCGGGATGACTGCCTTCCAAGTACAGGGAACTGTAGAGGCCGAACACGCTCTGCGTGAGGCCGAAGTCCTGCGTCTGTAGCGAACTCGTCCGGCGCGGAATCCACTGACACTTGCAACATTGGTATTGCTGCCCGTTCCTTGTACGGCCATCACGCACGCCGCATATTTCATTCCCGCAAAGACAGCGCGCAGGTGTACGGCTATCACCGCATCGCATCACTTCGCTGCCACGCCTCCACCTCCTTGCGCATAGGCTCGAAGTTCCGCCGCATTCGATCTACTCCTTCACTGAAGCTCTTCAATCAACGCCCAAGTTCCCTTCGTCCATGTACATGCCTCTTCGGTATGACGCAAATTATCGTACCGTTCGTCCACCGCCTGCGCGACATTTCGCGTCGCAGCACCAGTTGAGAGCGACGGAAATCCTTTATCGCGGCCATCGAAATTTGGAGTTAGACATAATCTCTAGAAGATCGATAATGCAATCCATGGACTTCTCTACAACTGCTGAGGATTCACACGTAGATGTACTCTATGAAATCAGCGGTCGCCTAGGAACAGCGGACGGATTTCGCGAAGTTTTGACTCGCGTGGTCGAATTTGCCACTGCGCTGGTCCAGTGCAATTCCTGCTTGATCTACGTGCTTGAAGGTGACGAACTCGTCCTGCGGGCTTCGAAAAATCCGCATCCTGAAGTCGTGGACCGCCTGAAACTGCGCGTCGGCGAGGGCATCACCGGATGGGTCGCCGAGCATCGCGAACCCGTTGCCATTCCAGAAAAGGCGGCGCACGATCCGCGTTTCCAATTCTTCCACGAGTTGCCGGAAGACAGCTATGAGGCGTTTCTCTCTGTACCCTTGATGTGCCGTGGCCGGGTTGTGGGCGTCATTAACCTCCAGCATCGCCAGCACCATGTGTACCGCCGTCGCGAGATTCGTATGATCTCCACTATAGGATTTCTCGTGGGCGCCGAACTTGAACTGGCGCGGCTGGAAGAAGCCAACTCCACCCTCGCGGAACAATTGCAGACCAGAAAGATCGTCGAACGCGCCAAAGGCATTCTGCAGCGCGATCTGGGCCTGAGCGAGGAGCAAGCCTATCTGGCCCTGCAACGCCAGAGCCGCCAGAAGCGCAAAACCATGAAGGTTATTGCCGAAGCCATCGTGTTAAGCGACGAGGTCCGAGGAAGCCCGCAGGTGCGCTCTGCCTAGGGGTTCGGCCAATACTGTCAAGGCGCGATCTTCTGTGGGGCTTCTTCGTCTCCGCTTTGAACGCGGAGTTGCCAAGAATAAGAACGTATGATGATGTTGAACGTGGAGAGTTGCAACATGCAATGCCAGCCAGCAGTTCTCCGGCGCCTCCTTCCCACCGTGTCGCAATCCTAATGTCCCGAGCGGCCGGTTCCTGTAGGGCAGAAACTGCACTAATCCTCGAATTTCCAGCCGGGACACACTCTGACGGGGTCGCGAAGCAGTTTGAATCTCAAGTGTGCCGCTCCTCGAACTCACTTAAGAGGCGAATTCCTTCGATACGAGAGAGCGCTACACGGGACTTCCTATCGATTCGAAAGACGCTTGAGACTGCAAAGTAAGCCCCGGACTACTTGACTTGGTGTTTGACGAACTCTTGGGGCGTGAACTTGCCGGCCTTCACGTAGCTCTCGTTGAGTTCCGTATATTGCTTCCACTTCTCGGGAAGGTCGTCCAGCGCAAAAATCGCGGACACCGGGCAGACTGGGACACAGGCGCCACAATCGATGCATTCCACCGGATCGATGTAGAGCTGCGGAACGCTGTCGAATGTGGGGCGACCGTCCTCGTAAGTCGTGTTCTTCTTGGGGTGGATACAATCTACGGGACAGGCGTCGACGCAGGCTGTGTCCTTGGTTCCGATGCAGGGTTCGGCAATGACATAGGCCATAAGGCCACCTCCCCCTATCAGAATCTACGGTATGCCCGTTCGCCGGAAGATTCAAGCTCAGCCAAGGTAGACTCGGGGTATGGCGCCGACTTTGGGGAAGCAAGAGAAGGGTTCCTGTGGGATCGATGGCAACTCGGAGTCAATCGAATGCTGGCGGACCATTGAACTCCAGGTAGAGCGCCGCTTTGAATTGCGTGGTGGGGAGGGCGGCATGCAGGCACCGCCCCTGAAACTAGAACGATTGTGAGAACCGGGCTTCCAGAAATTCGCCCAGTTTCGCCGTAGCCTTGAATTGCGGTATGGGATCTAGTTCCTTGAAGGCCGAGGTAAACGCATTCGAGAGACTCCAGATCGTTCGCGCCTGGAACTCCTCGCATTTCGGCTCGAAATACAGATCGTGCACGGTGCGGGCGAGATGCTTTGGAGCTTCGAGCCTGCCTTCAACGAACGCCTCGTAGATGACTACCTTGGCGCTGACGTCCGTCAATTCACTTCTCTGCCAGGCTTCGACTTGCCTTCGCATTGGTTCGAAGTTTCTCTGCATTCGATCAACCCCGACCGAAATGCAGTCGATGAGGGAGAACGACTTCGAGTGTTTCGCCAACACCGGAGTGAAATCTCCGGCGAAGGCCATGTTCGAGCACACGAAGACGCGATAACCGCAGGTCATCGCGAGGCGCATGCTTTTGTCATGCGAGTTGCGCAAGCCGATCGAGAAACGGCAGCCCTCCATTTCGGTTGCGAGATCGAGCACACCGAACATCTTCATTCCGTCCGGCGATATCGCGTATTCGTCGTGGACAACTCCGATGTGGCGAAACCCGAGAGTCTCGATCAGGGCCTGCACGATCTCGTGATGTGGGATCGGGCGATGCGTTTCCGTTGGCGGTGGTGTCGGCACCAGAGTTAGTTCTTCGCGGCCAATCGTTCTGCCGCTATAACCGATGAGCGTACTAGTTTCTGACATGGTTGTTCCTCCTTGTGATTTGAAATAAGACTCCTGAGACGAGAGAGAACACGGGTACGACTGGATGCCACCGCGTTCGCGGCTAAAAATGCGCAGTATGGATTGAAGGGAGCTCTTGGTCCGGGCCCGGACAGAGCCTGAAGCCCTCGACTACGCCTTGACCTGTCGTCGTGAATTGTTAAACTTGAAGTTGAGCTCCTTTTCCAACCAACAGTCGGCCCGGCGCGGCACTCGAGTTAGTCTCGAGATTCCGATCACACTTTCCAGCCTGGATCCGGCTCATCCGTTTTCCGAACCATGTCAGACGCACCTCGTAAATCCACAGGGATGCGCAGCGCGCTTCGGTCGTCCACTGGAAATTGGGGCTGTAGTCCAGTTGGAGGGTCTTCCCACCAGAACCATGGTCACCGCTCGGGTAGTAAACTGCATACCGATTGAGAAGTTCTGGCTGTTGGGATTGGCGCTCGACGAGCCGGGCAATATTTGGGGCATCCATTCGCCGCCGGAAGACTGGACGTGGTAGGGTGTCGAACAGACTTATATCTGCCCCTGCATTTCATCAACTGAAACCGAATAGTGACGCCTGTTCCGGGACAACTGGCCTCCCGCGCCGCCTCTTACCTGACAACGATTGTGGTCGCTGTCCGAAGACGACGATAGACGCGGTATCCATGGCGTCTTCCACAAGAGCTGCGGGGTCAGACTGATCATCCAGCAGAATGCCCGGAACTTCGATGGCTGAGGCATCATCGTCGCGATGAGAATTCGTCGGAAATAGCTTTTGATGTTCTGTACTGAGGGCTCTCCAAACGGAGTCGGCGGTTTCGCCGATGCCGTTCCTCTCGACTAATTCCCGCGCCATCGCCGAGAGCATGTCATCGTCTTCGTCGATGCTTTGTAATCCCTCACCGGCAAACTTACCCTCCATAGTGAGAGCCACGAGGAGCTTCTTCCCCATGAGGCGCAAACACGATGTCTGCATGGTCCCTTCCGAGCAAAGAAACTTCACGCGCACCGGTCGCCGTTGCCCGATCCTCCAGGACCGGCGACTGGCTTGCCGCAAAGTGTGTAGGGAGTATCCAGACTCGTAGAAAATGATGGTCGGGAAGTCCAGCAGATCGAGTCCGGTCTCCACCAGCTTGGGATGGCAGATCACTACTTGCACACCATCTTTGACCTGCCTGACGTACCACGCCTCGCGCTTGGAGGTATCAACGCTCGCGCGCAAGACTGCCGTGCGGATTCCCTCGTTGCTCAGGATTCGTTGAATCCGCGCCGTGACGTCGTGCTTCTGTGTGTACACGGCGAAGACTTGACACCGCCGTCCTTCCACCAGTTCCTTCTTAATCTCCTCGATCAATCTCCGTTCTTTGGAATAGATATGGTCCTCGGGAAGATCGAGGGGATCTGCAATCACGAATCGGACCCTGCGCTTGAGTTCAGGATCGAACTCAGTACCGTACAGCGTCCCAATCCCGTATGGGTGATCGGGATACAGCAGCAGAGTGTTGAGCATCGTGCTCAAGACTGACCGATTGCCCCTGTGGGCTTTCAACGCCTTCCGCATGTCTTCTTCTAATTCGCGGTACGCTTCCTGCATGGGAGCGTCCATCGGCACGCTCAGGTAGGTTTCTTCGTACGGCGGAAGCTCTCCGGAAATGTCCTCAAGGAAAACAAAGGCGCATAACTGCATGAGGAACTCGCCAAACAATAGTGGTGATGCTCCAGGCTTGCGCCGGACCGTGCTCGTGGCTTTAGCCTTGGAGCAGGCGTTGTTGGCAGGTTCTACCTTGGTGATGGTTTCCAGGACGCCGTAATCCTGAATGAAGGAACTGCGCCCCGTCGTGCCCCATTCGTAGCCATGCTCCTTCATCCTTCTCGCTTCGAGACGGAACAGAGTGTTGAAGAGATCATCCGCATAGCCACCGAGGAGCGTTCCGGTCAGCCCGACGATCCGGTCGGTACATGAGGCCAGAGTGCCGAGAGCATTCCCCTGAGCCGTATCGCCAGCCAGTTGGTGAATCTCGTCGCAAATCGCATAGTCAAACCATTCCGGCATGTAGCGCCCGATGAATTCAATCGGAGCCATGCGGCGGATCTTGTCCGAGTCCGCCTGCCACAGTGGGCTATGCAGTGGGCGACACGACTTCTCGCCCCTGGTCTCAATGGTCTCGGCAATCTTCACCTTCTCAAACTGACCCGCAGTTAATCGGCTGTCATCCACGATCACCGGCTTGCCCGTATCCGCATTTACCACGCAGCCCAAATATGGGCCCGAGCGTGGTACACGAAAGGCATGGCGCCAGAAGTAACCGAGCTTCGCACGCTCGCGTCCGACAATAAACAAGGACGGTCTCCCGCAGAGCGAAAGCCAGCGTTCCCTGGAACTCGGCGCATCCTTGCGTAGCCGCAACTCGCTCAACGTGGTATGCAAACCTTCCCGCACGATCCGACCCTGCCTCAATCGCACCTCGTTCACTCCGTGGGATTTATTCTCGTCGCCGCCATTTCGCAAGTCATCGATCAGAAACACGCGTAACCCCGGCAATGTCAGAAATGCTTCGCGCGCCCACTTTTCGACCAGGTGTGGTGGAACCATCGCTAATGCGGTGAACGGACTTCCCTGGCGGTGGACATGAATTGCTCCCAGCGAGATCAGCGTCTTGCCGGTGCCGCACTCCGCAACCACCATGGATGTCCGTGCCCGCTCCCAACGTTTGGCCACTCCCATGATGGCGATGGTCTGTGCAGGGAAGGGCGTTCGCAGCAGCCCTTCAATCCGAGACGAAACTGCATCGTCGAATTGGTGGAGCGCCGGATACTCCTGCAGAATGCGGTCTCCCAAGAGCGCCGCGTGACGTCTCATATATGTGTAGATATCAGTTATGTTGTCGTGCTTCATGCAAGTACTTCTCCTCCGAGTCCCTGCCCGTTCCGATGGCCACATAACCTGCATACTTGGCTGATTTCCAATTCACTCCAAGGAGTCAGCCAAATGTTCGAGCAGCTAATGAAACGGCCTTGACACGATGGTCGATTAGTATCACAATGTGAGTCTAATCATGCTTGGTGAATTCGAATACCTGTTGATTACCGCTGCCGCCGGACTTGGAGACAACGCCTATGGTGCGGCCATCCGAGAAGAGATTGAAGCAACGACCGGACGCAGATGCTCCCTTGGTGCGCTTTACACAACCATCGACCGGTTGGAAACGAAGGGTCTATTGAAAACGTGGATGGGTGATGCCACGCCGCAACGAGGTGGCCGCGCTAAGCGTATGGTTCGGGTGACGCCTAAGGGCGTGCGGGCGGCAAAGGATTTCTACGACGCAGTAACGCGCGTGAGCCGAGGCGCGTCGTGGGTGGCGAACCGCACGGGGAGCACCTCATGACAGAAGTGGGTTGGTCAATTGTGGAGGTTGCGTCCCAACTGCTGGAACGCGACGAACGGGAAACAGTGCTGGGTGATTTGGCAGAAGCCGGTGAAAGTGCCTGGCGAGGATTGCATGACGTGCTCGGCTTGGTCATCCGCCGACAGGCGATCCTGTGGAAGAACTGGCGGCCGTGGCTGGCGGCATTCGGAGTGTCACTGCCGGGCAGCTTCTTTCTTATGGGGTTCTCCCTGTCCGTTAGCCTTACTTTTCGACAGATCATCACCACGAAGATTTTTGAGGGAGCGGGGCCTGGATTCTTGCTGTTGATCTGTCACGCATTCCTGCTGGTCGGTTGGTCCTGGAGCAGTGGTTTTGTGGTGGGGTCTGTGGCGCGGCGGACTCTTTGGGTGAGTATCGCTTCGTGTTGCTTCCCATGTTTATTTTGTTTGGCGAGGTTCCGCGTGGAATCTTTGTCGAGGTTTTGCCTGCTTCTCTTTGTTCTGCCTGCGATCTGGGGAGTTCGCCAAGGCTTGCGAATTACACGAATCAAACTGAGCTTAGCCGTCGTTCTAGCAGTGGCTATAACGGTGTTGACCATCCCCACGTGGAGCGGCAGAGGTCAACCTTGGTGGAGTCCGCCCGCATTGATGAATTGGATATTGGGTTGGCCGGCATGGTACCTGCTAGCGACGGCACGAAGGCCTGGCCGAGAGACTGAACGAAGTTGAATTGAAGGATGGAAGAGCGGAGTACAGCAACATGAACTCAACACGAATACGGACAGCGTCGAGTCTGGTGCTCGCCTTCGCGTTCGCTTTTTTGAGCGCAATCTCGTCATTTGCCGGTTCTGCGGAAAGCCAGATCGTAAGCCGGGAATTGCAGTCGAAGAACTTTACCAACAACAAAATCGGTACCAGCCCGGTGCGAAAGATGGTGGTCTACCTTCCTGAAGGCTACGACGGATCATCAAAGCATTATCCGGTAATCTACTTTCTTCCTAGCCCTTTCGAGAACTATCGGTTGGCTTTCGACCAAAGAGACGCGCAAGGCCTCTTGGATCGAGCGACCGCGGCCGGCATGATCGACAAGTTCATTCTTGTATGTGTCGATATGACCACGCCACTCGGGAGTTCGTGGTACGTGAATTCTCCTGTGACCGGTAACTGGGAAGATTTTATGATTCAGGAGCTGGTGCCGTACATCGATGCGAACTTCAGAACTCTTCCCCAGCGAGACTCGCGCGGCATCGCTGGCGACTTCATGGGCGGCTATGGCGCAATCCGTTTCGGCATGAAGCATCCGGATGTGTTTGGTTCTGTTTATGCCCTGCATCCGGTAGGGACCGGGTCAGGCGTTCAGGTGATGTATGCACGGCCCAATTGGGATGTTCTGGCGAATGCCACATCGCTGGATGATGTGAAGAAGGATGGATTCTCACAGATTTTTACCACAATCTTTCAGGCGCACCTCCCCAATCCGGACAACCCCCCGCTGTTCATCGATCTGCAAGCACACAAGGTTGGGAATCAGCTCGTGATCGACAGCAAAGTCACGGAGCGCCTGCGCGACAACTTTTTCCTGGAATCGATGATTCCGCAATATGCCGCCAACCTTAAATCTCTGCGAGGGTTCAAGTTTGACTGGTCACGAAGCGATACGAACTATGATCACGTCTATTCCAACCAAGCCTTCACCCGCAAGCTCAACGAGTTCGGAATCGCTCACGAAGCGGAAGAGTACAACGGGTCATGGACAGAGGGAATCTGGGGTAAGGACGGCCGCATCTATACGGAGGTTCTGCCGTTCTTTGAGCGGCATCTGGTCTTCGACAACAGCAGCCGCAAATGACCCCACGGAAAAATTGCAAATACTTTCATCGCCGTTCTCCCCGGAGGAACCATTTTCCATGTGCCGCCCGCGCCTCGCCGCAACTCAGCTCCGTACTTTGCTATTCGCTTTTGCCGCTCTGCTCTGCCTCGCCGCTGCCGCCTCAGCCCAAACCCGCTCCGCGCCCCCTGCCGCGCTCCACGCGCAATGGGTCGGCACCTGGGCTACTGCGCCCTTCGGCGGCGATCCCTGGCACGAGATTCCCACCCTCGTCGGCTCCACTGTGCGCCAAATCGTCCATACTTCGATCGCCGGCAAGGCACTGCGCATCCACTTCACGAACGAGTTCGGTACTCAGCCCCTGCGCATTGACGCCGCCAGCATCGCCCTCAGCGCCGGCGAATCTGCCATTCAGCCCGGCTCGCTCCACGCCGTCACCTTCAGCGGCAAGCCCTCCATCCTCATTCCCCCCGGCGCCGAAGCTCTAAGCGACACTGTGGACCTCTCAACCCAGGCCTTCGCTGACCTCACCATCAGCCTCTTCCTGCCGCTGCAGCAGATCAGCGACGTCTCCGTGCACTCCAGTGCCCAGCAGACCAACTACATCCAGACCGGCAACGAAGTCAGTGCCCTCCGCCTCACTGCGCCCGTTACCATCCCTTCCTGGTATTTCCTCAAAGGCGTCGATGTCCAGCCGGTCGCGCCTCAGGCCGCTGCGATCGTGGCCTTCGGCGATTCCATTACGGACGGAGCGGGTGCCACCGACAACCTGAACCACCGCTGGCCCGACGATCTCGCTGTCCGTCTGCACAACAACCCAGCCACTGCGAATCTCTCTGTCCTTAACGAAGGCATCGGCGGCAACTGCGTGCTCATCAATCGCGTCGGCCCCAACGCCCTCGCCCGCTTTGATCGCGACGTTCTAGCGCAATCCGGTGTCCGCTACGTGATTGTGCTTGAAAGCATCAACGACATAGGTGGCCTCCACGACCCAAACCGGCCCGACTACCACCTCACCGCGGAGGATCTGGAACAAGGTCTCAGCCAGCTTGTGGTCCGCGCCCACGAGCACGGTGTCAAGGTCTTCGGAGCCACCATCATTCCTTACCAAGGAGCCGGTTATGCCACTGAAAAGGGCGAGCAGATTCGCGAGGCCGTCAACACCTGGATCCTCACCAGCGGTGTCTTCGATGGAGCCGTCGACTTCGACAAGGCCACCCGCGACACTGACCATTCCCTCGCCTTGGCACCGCAATACGACAGCGGAGACCACCTCCACCCCAAAGACGCCGGCTACGCCGCCATGGCCGACTCCATCGACCTCAGCCTCTTCCGATAACCAACTCGCGCCGCGTCGTTCAACCTTGCAAAGTCCGTCCGCACCAAGGCTTCAGGGGCGGCGAAATGGGAGTCATTTAACCGGGATTGCCTAGGTCCATAAAGACAGCGTCACGCATGCTTCTGACCTTGCAGAGCTTTACTCCCGCGCTACGGGCAAACCGTCAGTTGAGAAGTTGAGATCGGCAGAAAACTGAAGCTACGCCTGACCAGCTGATCGGCATGGTCTCCATCGCGACTCAACACCCTTTTGCTTCCAACATCGCAGCAAATCGAAACCGATGGCTCTTGGAAACGCCGGCTTCGGATCGGGGCGAAGACGTTCAGTTTTATGTGGCCGATCACAACGGAGAAGTGTCGTTCAAAGAGGTGCTCGTGAAGCATGACAACATAACCGACATCTACACATATATGTGCTCATGTGGTCGACCACATAAGCGCATGTAGTCGTAAATTGTGGACAGTTCAGGCATGGAAATCCTCTGGTACGGGGAGGGATTTGCGGAAGAGAACAAGACGATAAAGGAGAGAAAAAAACAGAGAAGATGGGTGGTGCGGAAGGCTAGTCTGCCGGCAGGAAGAGGTCTTGCAGACTCAAACCCGGCCAGCGGATCGAACCAGTTTCAGCCGGAAGACTGATGGCTCCACTCTCAACGCCCCAACTGAGCCAGGAAAGAAAGTGTTCTTTCTCGCCTTTGACCATCACCGGAGCACATCCGATACCGAGAGCACGGATGATCGCCTGATGCGTTTCCAGTTCGCCGGCAAACCAGTCAGCCCAGTCCGGCATTCCGGGGATCCCGTGGATATGGGCGAGAGAGGCCCAAATGAATCGGTTTTCCGAGCTTGCCAGCAGGGTTCTTCCTGACCCTGACGATATGTTGCTGGAAGCGAACTCTTCCGACAACGCGATAAGGTGACGCAGGGGCTTTTTGCGTCCGGAAAGCTGTACCGAGCCTTTGAAGCTCTGTGCGTTTCGTTCGAGACATACTCGAATCGGCTGTACACCTGGCCCTTCCACCATGAACCTGTCTCCCAGGGAGATCGCCGCGCTGACGGCCGCAATCTGCGTGTCCCCGCCAATCACTGAAATGAGATGGGCTTTCGCCTGTCGCGGTGGATCAGGCAACACCTCTCCTATGAAGCGATCCAAGCGCAGCTTGATGCTGGTTGTCGTCTTCTCCGTGCTCTTCACGTAGGTGAGCCAACCGAATCGAAGGTGGGCATTTTTCATTCTGGCTCCTTCTTTTCGTGGGTGAGCACCAGAGTCTTACCGTTGGCAAAGACGAGCGTCAGTTCGTGCGAGAACCGTTCCCGGTCGTGAAGGATTTTGGTTCCGTCTTCTTCCTGTTCTTCCCAATGGTCAGTGAATTTCACAGAGCGCCAGTGGGCAATATGCCGGGCCTCGCCTTCGCCAAATACGCCGTTGAGCATTCCGGCAGTGCAGAGCAATCCGACATGGCCACCATGGAGCGGTGTAAGCGGCCGGCCTTTAACGTCATTCAGCTTGGGCAGAAGCACGCGGCCCGCTTGACGATATGCGGCCGATTCCAGCAACAAGTCCTCCACTTCGTCCAATGGAATGCCCATGTTGGTCAGGACGGCCGGTTCGGAGGATGGAACTTCATAGTGAACTTCAGCAGTGTCGCCCAGATGCTCAAGCTCGCTCTTCGTTGCCAGAGCTTCGATGTAGCGCACTCCATCGAGCAAAAAGGCGTCCGTAACCCTCGAGTGTCGTTTGCGGCGCGTTGCCAGCACTACGATCTGCTTGTATTGCAGACACGCCGGCTCGGTGAGTCGGAACACTCGCAAATCCGTGAAATGTTCGCTTAGCAATCTTGCACATTTCGCCAATCGCAGTTGGGGGATGACGAATACGAGCACACCACCAGCCTTGAGCCAGCGATAGCTATGTTCGAGGAAGACCAGTTCCAATCGCTGATTGTTGCTCTCTCCGGATTCCCAATCGTACGGAGGGTTCAGATAGAGCAAGGACACGGCCTCCGGCGGGCATCGGACATCCATGGTGTTGGCCTGCAACGTCTCGATTCCCAAGGCTCTCGCTTGTTCTGCCCGATTGGCGTCGATCTCAATGCCATAGCGATGAGCGGTTACACCATGAAGCAAGTGAGTGAACGCCACGCCATCTCCCACGCAGGGATCGAGTGCCGCGAACTCCGATGCGAAGGCCAGGCAATTCTTCAGCCGCGCGGCTTCCGGCACGGGCAACGGGAAAAATCCCAGCTTGGTTTTTCCATGTGGTCTCATCTCGCCATCCCATTGAGTGCCTGTGCCACGAGGTCGCCAACTCCGTCGGACTCGGGTATCTCGCTCACGGCGATGAACGAGCAAAGACCGTTCACGGGGATTGGCCGCTCATCTTCAATTCGGTAGCCGCGCTCGATGTGCTGTTGTTTTCGTTTCTCAAACAGGTGGCCCTTGGTGGTCACACGAATTCTCATGTCCATCCTCATTTCTCATTCATTGGCGATTAGGTGGAAGTCCGCGTTAGGCGGGTCATGGAACGCGGGCACTAATCTTGGCGTGTGCGCAAACTCGCTTGGGGACTCTGTGCCTCTGGCTCGTTTTCTTTCGTTGGCACGAGCCTGTCCCAACGAATCGAGAATTTGCGGCTCGGCTGTCCCCCGTCGTAGAGCTCAAAAATGAGTTCACCGGAGACATAGAGCGCAATTGGCAGGGGAATTGCTGGAGGGCGGATGCTATCGGCAGAAGGCGGAGGATTGTGCTCAACCATACGGATCCTCCTTTGCTAGTTTTCTGTGCCGAGAACACGGCGCTCTTACGCTGTGTCAATTACAAACGCTGTGCCTCAAGAGATCGATCTCTTGCCACAAGAGGCATGGCAGAATCCGCGCGCGATTCACGCCAGTTCGGAAAGGGGTTCCGGCTTGACCTTTGAAATTCGGTGATCAACTTCCGAATCGCCCCACGACGATGGTGCAGCACCTCCACCAACCGATTCAGACCGTCTCGATCTCCTTCGTACCACTCTTCCGGAATCTCGGCAGCACACCCCCAAATAATGTGAGCATCCATCTCTTCGGCTCGACTGAGCGCCGGCTCAAACGCTCCCCATCCCATCACGCCCTCGTAAACGCAATTGTTCGCGTATGCACCTCGGAGTGGACAGTCCGGGAAACTCCACTCGCCAGCATTGAAGCAGTAGCCCTGGTCAATAAAGGTTGCGGTGTATCGCTGCCTTCTCGGCGGTTTCCAGAAGATTGCTTGCCGTCCGTCGCTGTTGCACGTCCACTTATCCAGGACAAGGACCCGAGCGAAGTCGCTAAGATTGCGAACACCTTGCAGCAGCTCACGGGGCAAGTAGTCGAGTGTCATTGCAGGACTCTCGCAGCCCACGTACAGCGATCCCAATTGCTTGCCGCTCCGGCACGGAATCTTGGCGCCACCGAGACTGATTCGGAGATCTTCGGTCTGCTCGATCAGCCAGTCAGAGACGTCAATCGCTTCCACCCGTGGCATCGGCAGCCCCAGGGCCAGACCCAAGTTGGTAGCTAACATCTCGTTCGCGAGCACTCGGATGTGCTGTGGATTGTTTTGAAACTTAGTGACGTAGGAAGCGCCGTCAGAGGCCCTGAGCAGGTGAGATTGCGCCCCGCCCCGAAGTGGACGCAAGTGTTGGACTGCGGAGACGCAAGTGTTCACAAGCACCTCCGTTTCTCTTCACGTGGGGGAACCAACAAAGAGCGACTAACAAACCACAAAGAATTGGTTGGTAGGAAGGCGACACGGGCCTGAACCAGATACCGGCGGGCTAAGTTCTGGAGGCCATGCCCTCGAAGCGTTGACCATACATCCAACGCTGGGGGCTGATTTGTGACAGCCAGTCTTGGACGGTAGGTATCCGTCCTAAGTCCTCCTTCACGTGCTGCTCTCCGACGTAACGCACTGGAACCCGTTCTCCGTCGCTGTTGACGATGGTGACACCAAAGATGCGTTCCGCTAAGTAAATGCCTTCGGCATGGTGGCGGAGTGCGCGATGCCGGAAGTCTGTGAAAAAGGACTTTGATTCGTCGAACCAGTTGTGGATTACAAGATAGTCCTCGGGTTTGCCGCCAAATCTCCGAGCACTGCTCTCTGCGTGCTTAAATGGGTGGGCCATGGCTAAACCTCGTAGCTCGAGGTTGTGTAGTCTTCGAAGCGGTCGTTGCGTTCAACCGTGATCTTGCGGGTTTTCACGTTCAAGATCACGTCGCCGAAGCCTCCACAATTATTCTCGTAGCCGTAGGGAACCAGAGCATCAAAATGTTCCTGCAGGTGCGAGAAGTTGGTGGCTTGGGCTTCGCTTTCTTCGTAAGCGTAATCCTCAGTGGCGTAGCACTTGACGTCTTCGTTCACACCTTCATCGCCTGAGCCGTCGAAGTGCACGGCCACAAATGTGATTCCGGCTTCGGCTAATCGCTCGCATTCGCTGAGGATCGCTGCCTTGGCTGCGGCTTGCTCGGGTGGGAGTGCTGGCTCTGCATTTGATGGTTGGTCTTGCATAGGATTCTCCGGTTGTGGTGCAGTTTGAATGTGGCTTGGTTAACGGATGGCTGGAAAATTACCGCGAATTGGTCAATATTGACCATCCCCGTGCATCGGATTTTGGCATTATCTTCCGGTCTTGAAGAAAGAACTTAGCCCAAAACAGATACTTGCCATCCGGTGCCCGACCTGTGGTGCTGCTCCAGGAGAGAAATGTGAGTTGACTACTGGACAACCCCGCACGACGCCCCATCGTAATCGACGATTGATCGCAAGAGACTAACTAGGACTTGCAGCACCCTAGCCGCCTGGCTTGGATATCGTCTATTGTTTCATCACGGTTCTTTGCGCCACTGCTTCGAGCGCGAGCACTATTTGATGCAAAATCTGCAGGTTGTCCACCTGGGTTAATGACTGCAACTTCAGGGTGCGGAGTATGGGTGTCAGCGCTTCCGGCCCCACACGTTCCAGTGCCGCGTCCAATCGGCGGAAGCCTCGTTCAGCGGCTTGCATGTGTGCCAGCACCTTTTGTTGGATCGCTGGGTCATGAATATCCTTCGGATTCCACACTCTCGCTAGGGTCTTCAACAACCCGCGATACATGCGTTTCCCCAGCGCTTGTTCCATCTGCTCGATCTCGCGAACGAGGCTGGCGGCGTGGTCGCTCGCACCGTTGCCGTTGCGTTGGCCATCGCCATTGGCGTCGTTCCCAACACTTCTTCGGTCGGCCGGCTTCGAATCTCCATCTGCGTAGGGCCGAAGACCCCGGCGCCATCCTTCAGGTGTTGCCCAGTCCGCCAGTTTCGGAACAGTTTTGGGCCGCTTGCGCTCGTCCAGATCGACCCAGGTCCCAGTGAAGTAATACAGATACCGCCCGAGGCCAAAACAGGAGCAGGCTCTCTTGAAAGACTGCGCTTCCGCGGCCGTGGCGGCATTATTGTCGTCGGCCCATTCTTCTCCAGTGGCCGAATGCGAACCCAAACCGAAGATGGTCAGCTCACAGGTGACCAGCACTTTCGCAACGATCCTCTGATCCTTACTCCGTTCAAAATTCGCGCTGGTATGAATTGTGTACCTGCGTGTCCAGCCCGCCGGAGTAACCAGCGTATTCAGACGATCTGTGTAAGCTCTCTGGTCGGCGTAGGGCATAACCTGGCCACGCGGCGATCCGCCCTTGCTCGTGTTGGTGACCCGCCATTCGATCACCGAAGGATGGAAAGGTACTTCCAGATTAGCGATCAGTTCCTTGATCTTTGCCGCGTTCGGCGTCAGCGCAGTGGAGATGTTTGTGTCGCTAGCCGGCGGAGCAATCTGCTGCACTGCCGTGGTGGGGATATTTGCGGAGTCATTGGCGTGTCCGTTGACTGGGCTCATGACAGCTCTCCCTTCGTAAGGATGTGCAGGAATCTGACAAGCGTTTCAGAATGGAATGTCCTGGTCCACAATTTCGCCGGAGCCAGCGTGGGAAGGCTGGTCCTGATTCTCGTTGTGCGTCGGACGTTGGTGGTCGCCGCCGCTGTTTTCCCGCGGGCCCAGCAGCAGCAGGTCGCGGGCGACGATTTCAGTGCGGTATTTCCTCTCCCCGCTCTGCCGATCCTCCCAGCTTGTGGTCTGGAGCTTGCCTTCGACGTACACCTTGGAGCCTTTGGCGACGTACTCCCCAACGATCTCCGCCAGACGCTGCCAGGCCACGATGTTGTGCCACTCCGTCCGATCCTGCCATGCGTCGTTTCGGTCTTTGAACCTTTCGTTGGTAGCGAGGCTGAAGTTGGCTACCGGAGTGCCGCTCTGTGAATACCTGACCTCAGGGTCCTTGCCAACGTGCCCGACGAGGATGACTTTGTTTACGCTCTTTGGCATTTCTCTACCTCCGATCTACGGACATATGCAAAATGAGAGAAACTCGTCCTTCGCCGCAGATTGTCTCGCGAGTGATTGTGCTGATCGACCTTTGTCGGGCCGGGATTTCGCATCTCCAGCGACTTCCAGCGTCAATCACTCGCGCGGCAATCTGACGGCGAGAGTGTCGGGGATCCAGTCAAAGGAAAACAGTTGGAAGAAGAAGATGAACCGCACGGCCGTGTTTAGGAATCGGTCGTTGCACCCGTGAAAGCCAGCTGCGCCTCAATGTGTTCACGGCTTCGCTGGTCTCCGAAATAGCAAAGGCCGACCAGTTCCTCGCCGGCCTCGGCGACTAGCCGGACTAGCTGCTCGCTGTTGACGGAATGGACCGGATAGGATGGCCCGGCGCGGAGCGCAAAGCGCGCGGCGGAATCGCAAGGATTAGCAGGAAATTCGATTTCAATGTGCTGTCTTCGGCGTCCCAGTTCAAGAAGGAAACAGGGCACTACAACATTTGAGACCTGCACGATTTCCTCCACACGTGCATCTTCGGCTGGAATCCCTTTTAGGCCGGCAAAGAGTTCAGAGATCAGGCGGGCCCTGGTCCGCTCGCCCCAGGAGTCCGGCTGCACCGCGAGCTCGAGGATCTGCTGGTGCAGCGGGGCAAGGAATCGGGCGAAACCTGCCTGCCGCAGGTTCTCAACGAAGACAGTAGAACTATCCAGCAAGTGCTCACACTGTGCAAAGACTCGCGCCGCCTCTTCCGGTCCGATGCGGGGGATTTTCTGTCTATTCCGTCCGCGATTCCCGGTTTCGGTATCAGGCATATCGATCCCTCTTTCCCGGCGACCTGGGTGGTTCCGGGTTGTGCGGCCACGAGAGCTGCCCGAGTTGTGGACGGCACATTATAAAGGACAACAGATTTGTGGATTTTGTGGACTGCGCTCCGATCCCGACAATGCAACCGTGCGCAGAGGCAGAATAAATCGCGAAGCCGCGACCGGCGACTCGGAAAGACTGGCAGGATGAGCGAAACAGATCTAGTCAACTCCCAGACAGGATTTTGTCGCACCTTTCTTCCAGCAGTCGTGCCAGGATCTCCGAATCGTGGGCGGCATCTACGGGGTCGCGACACAAAGCGGAACGAAGCGCCGTTTTAAGCCAAAAAGAAGCGGCAGGGTCGACAAGAACCTCATCAATGCTCGGCAGGTCGCGTGCTGTAGGGCCGTCGCTCATCCAAGACTCGTCACGCCGCTCCGCTCGCAGTTGCATCGACGCTCGCGCTCCGCTCCTCGGTTACATCAAGAGCGTGCGGATTCTCCGTCCGGTCCGGGACAGTCACCCTCGGTCCGAGCAAATGACAATGACGGCAGCCGAGACAGCACACGGCAGACGTGGTTCGAGTGGCAGCATCTTGGAAGTCGCTTGGCAACACCACACGTTCCCCCGCCCGAGTGTAGAAAACCGGACAGACGGTGCCGCGGAACGCGGCGTCCTGTCCCCACAGCTCCATCTCCAGGCCGCCCCTTCGGCCATAAAAGAGGACCGAGCTTTCGAGCCGTGGCCTCTGGCTATCCCCCGATTTTGCCAGTTGGTGCCGGGTAATGAGCAGATCGTAGGTCCGCTCTATCCGAAGCATTTGCACCCGGATCAGTACTGGTGCGACCACGATCGCGTGCACGCCGTTTACACCAATGCTGTCCACGCGCTGCAGCCAGGGCAATGGGTTGCCTCGTTCGTCTACGAAGCTCGCATACGCACCAACCTCCGCGACCGCCCCGCCTGATTCGACTCCACGAAGCACGTACTTCTTCGCCAGGTGCTGATGCTCGATTGAAACCGAGGGCTGGCAGTAGATGCCGGCAGTCCGCAGACACTTCAACGTGATCGCTGGGAGCCGCAGTCCCTGCCGTGCCAAGATTTCGGTCTCCAACCGCCTATTGTGCGCCGTGAGTTGAGATTCCATATTCAACCGGCCTCCTGACTCGAATCGGGTGTCCCAAAGCCGCGCGGATCACTTCCTTGGTACATCCCGCCCAGCACTTGTACTTGCGCGGATCCGAAACTGAAATGGCCAGATTGTCACCGCCGCGATCTCGTCCATGTTCCGCGCATGATGGACAGCGTGCCCAGTAGTTTCCGCCACGCTTCGACGTCGGCCGAACGTGATCGAGAATGCGGAACTGTGGGCGCGTGGGGTCGTATGGAGGCAGCTCTACTTTTGGCTTGGGACGAAATTCTTCCGGCATTTCGAGTCCATGAATGAAGCCGCCCATCTCGGTTTCCGTGATCTTTCGGAGGCGCCCCAGATAGTCAAGCTGCGCATCGAGCTGGTAGTCCGCGCCATAGAACCAGTAGCGCCTTTCGGTAGCACGATGGATTCCTAGCGGCCCCCGAATAGCATTGCCGAATTCGTCAGGGCCGAGTTGATCCTGGCGCGGAAATACCTCGATTCCTTCCGCCAGACCAGAGCCGCCCTTTACCGGCACTTTCAAGCGACGGGCTAAGTTGTAGATGTAGATCCGGCAGTGCCTTGCAAGCAATGGCTTGTCCGCGAAGATCCAGAGGTGAGCACCGCGACGGGACTTCTCGAGCGCCGCCTCAACTCCGTCCTGGTGCAGCTCCCATTGCAACTTCAGAAGATCCTCCAGCGCATTCTCATAGTCGGCGTCAATTGCCACCCACTTGGAGCGCTGCGTATTCGGATTGAGCGCGTACAGGCCAGCGGTCAGCCGACCGTTCAGATGTTCGCGAATGGTCCGGAGCGACAAGCGCCGATCCTGCTTCGGACGATAGTAGTAGTGCTTCCCGTTCGCGCCCGGTTTGTGAGACTGCAGGGTGTAGGCCAGGCGATTTACGAACAATGCTAAATATCTCTGTGCCATTTCCGCGCTCGCTTGGCCTACTCCTTTCATAAAGTCCCCTCTCTAAGCTCGCCGTCACGCCATCCCAGGTTTCCCAACGGCCCTCCGGAGAAGCGCCGGATGTGCCGTCCATGAGACAAGGTTGTACTCCGTGACAAGCTCGTCGAACTCTGCCGCGGTGAGGCTGTCGTCACGTCCTTCGTCGAAGACCACAAAGTAGAAGACTTGCAGCTCGCGGTCGTACAGGTAAATCGCACCGGACGCGGGATTGTCCGGCACGGTCTGCAGCAACAAAACGCCTTTCGGCATTTCAATCCAGCGAGAAGCCACCCCCTCGCCGAGGGTGATAAAGACTTTCATCACGTGTTCGACATTGGCCTCCTTGCGCAGGCCAATGTCCTCTGCTGTAAACAGCGGTTCAAAACTTACTGCTCCTCTGCTTTGAGACATCATGTGCTCCTCCTTAGTTGATCTGACTTGAGTTGATCTGACTTGCCCTGCTGTCCACGAACAGGCACGCCAGAAAGTGACAGACCCGAAGTGCACTCTTTGCGTCGAGTTCCGCATTTGAAACGCCGGACAAAGAACTGTGGTTATCGGCGAGTGACGTCCCGCTGTGGACAGCATGTGGACCGCGACAACCACACCTGCCGCTGGCTTAGGCGACAACAAGGAAGCCGCCAACTCGCGGGAATCGAGTCCAGCATTTCCACGCAGATTTGCGCGGCGATGTGCGGTTCGATGCGCCAATTGTCTGTCGGGATGAAGCTGGAATTGCCGAGCCGACTGGCGTACTTGTATCCATTCGCGTGGCGATTCGCTTGCCAATGGTGAGCATTTAGGCGAGCAGCATTCCGTGGAAGGGTTTGTGCAAGTTCCGGTCTCAACCGAGACGCAGGGTCGATGATTCGGACGCGGGCAGCGCGACTGAGCGCGGAACCAGAGGGCCAACGTAACTGCAGGGCTGTTGATGCGCGCCAAGTCATGTGCACGGGGATGTTCCAGCAGGCTGAAATACAGGGGGGAGTCAGAACCCAAGTCCTTGACCGGAAGCATGTTACTTACCCCCCAAAAAGGTCAATTTCGCGGCGAGTGCGCGGCGCGAACAAGGCGTGGACAAGGCGACGGTGAGGCAAAGGCGACGCGGCACTGTGTTACCCGGTTCTCGATTCATTGCAGCAGGTCCCTAAACCTGGCGCTCGCCGCATCCCGACCGGTCATGACTGGTGTGTCGAGCAGTTCTTTCGCGAAGTCTCTGGCGTTGGCAAACGCCAGGGACCTGTTGACGGGCTGCAGTTCATGGACGAGATGGAGCAGAACCTCGACGCCCGAAGTCAGGTACAAGATGCATCCGACTTGACGCTCCGTCTGAAGCGCCATCCGAATGCGGTCGTACTCCCGGAAGCTTTTCAGAGTGCGTTCATACTCCAGGGCAAAGCGCGCGGTCTTGTCGCCAACCCACACGTCGACAATGGCGTCATAGTCCTTCCGATAGGGCGTCCGCGAAATGGTGTTGAAGGATGCGATTTCGACCTCCGACTGCCATCCCGCCAGCAGGTTCGCCTGAGCCAATGCCAGCTGAATGCGATTCAGTTCCAACGAATGGAACGCCTGCGAAACATGCGGGAGATGTTCGGAATTGGAGTGCAGGACACTGGTGAACTGTCCGTGGTGTTCGAGCAGGACAATCCCGCCTCGAGCGATCCGGTAGACGGCCGAGCCCGCCCCGTAAACGTCGCGGCAGAGATCCAATTGACCGTACTTGACGAGCCGCTTTACTCGCCAGTTGAAGCTGTTCCGGGAACGGTCAACCCCGCCGAACTTCATGAACTCAAACAGCTGATCATGGCTCACGAAGCGGGAATTGCGCACTTGGCGCAACAGAGGAATGTCACGTTCCTCGCTGATGACTAGGCTGCCTTCGGCGTATCGCATGATCCATTCCCTTCAGTTCAGCCCCGCGTCTTCGAGCAGTTCCAGCGAAGCACCATGGAGCAGATTTGGCGCAACCCTCAGTTGCCAGATGCCAAGTGTGCTTCTGACCCAATCGCCGGCTTTCATGAGCAACAGTGCTTCCTGTCTTTCGTCGGTATGGCTCGCGGCGATAGGCGTCAGAGACTCCGATTTCCAGTCGGAAGCTTCGAAGCTAAGGTTACCGAACCTGCCGCTCGATACAACCAAAAGGAAGTAATCGGGCCGGCACGATTGTCGGGCTTTCCGTCGAAACAACACCCGATTGCCGCCGTACGCAAAGACAAGATCGGAGCATTCAAACACCTCCCCCACAGCCCGGTTCGGAAACTGCGGATTGAAGTCCCCGACGCCGTTGAACCGGATCAGGCCAGGAACGATCCAGTAGCGCCTCATCTTGCTTCCGCAGCGCACACCCGTGGAATTGAAGTAGGCGGCATGTCTCGTGTACCGGTAACGGTCGTGCGGATCACGGCCGAACCGAGCCCACCAGTTACTGCCGAATTCCAGGATCTTGACCAACATCATTGAGGTACTCCATCAGTTCGCGATTGATGTCCTTCATGGCGCGAATGCGACCCGGCGCTGGAAGCTTGGAAACATTTCCCACCCTCTCGACGATGGACGGCGGGATATCCATCTTTTGCTGGGAAAAGTACTGGCAGAGATCGGCAAAGCGCGTGCTTTCTTCTGCCAACTCTTTTTGCTCAGCAGGCAACGAATTCCGCCGTTGTTGGTACTCGTTACGGTCATTAAGCGGGCCCGACTCGCCGCCCGGCTCGAACTTGTCGAGAGCGCCAGATCTTGGTTGCGACCGGTTCTCTTTTTCGTCTTTCGACATTTCTTTGCGAACTCCTTCTTCATTTCTGGGTGCCGGGCTATGCCCCTTTCAGACTGCGGTTCCTCTGTTGCTCCTCTTGGAGCCGCCGGTCTGACTCGCTTAGCTGACGGCGCAAAAGCTTTGCCTCATCCTGGGACCGGCCAAGCTGTTGCTCCAGCGAATTGACCTTCATGATCAGCTCTACGTCGGGTTTGAAGAGTCCGATCTGGTTTGCGGGCTGGTTGGCGGGCCGTGTTGCGGTCGCTGCCTGCGCAGAGCGGATAGGCGCTGATGCGGCATTGCCATTCTTCGGTGCCGCTACCTGGCTGGCCGGTATGCTGGATGCTCGGCTGCTAACGGTCTGCAGTGCCGGACGGTCTTGCACCTCTCCAGGTGGCGTTTGGGAACGGAGCGCGGATTCTCGCAGCGCGGTTAACGCCTCCATCAAGCCGCGATTCCTGCAGGTCGCCTCCTCGACCTGAGCATTGGCTCGCGAGAGGGCGTGCTCGTGTTGTGCGAGCATCTGCGCCGCGGTCCATTCCCGGCAGGTTTGCACTCTGTGCTGATACACAATGATGACGAAGAGGCACGCCAGCAACCCTAGTGCAACCAAGTTCGACCAGAAGTAGGCGTTCCTCATGGTTTCTTCGATCAGCAATTTGCGGCCCTCATCAAGACACTGCCCATAGTCTTTGTCGGCAGGATTGATGCGCTTCAGGGCGAAATCGACGAAGCCATCCTTTGGCCTTGGAGACTGCGCTTGACCGGCAGGATCGTAGCCCGAAGGGCGCGCCTGGGCGAAGCAAAGCAATGGCAGCATGGCCAAGAAGAGGCCGGCAACGACAATGCGGGATGGACGGCTCACATCCATGTCAAACGGCCAGTGCGCGTGGCCAGGCGGCCATTGCGACGAACAACTTCGGGGTCTTTGAAGCGCAGGTTCGCGCCTTCAGTGTGAGAAACTGCGTGGAGCCTGGGATAAATTCTCGGCTCAAGTCCCGGGAACCGGTATTGGTGCGGCACTCGGACATGCAGATGGGAATGGAGTGTCCCGAGCCGGTTGTCGGTCATCAGGATTTCCATCTGGCCGACGGGCAGGTTCTTGATGTGCTCGTCCTGCGCCCGGGTGTCCTTGATGTCGGTTTCACTGCCGAATCCGACGGGCTCGTACTTGTCCTCGAACACTCCGGTGCGCTGGACGGTCAAGGTGCGCCGCTTCTGCGGAACACGCGCCGATGCTTTCAGGAAATACTGCGCCGTCTCCTCATCTTTCGTGCGCAATAGCATGTTCGTATTCGGCGCCGAGGACACGTCATCTCTGAAGCCGCGGCCCACAGTTAAAAGCTGCGGCAGCGCCTGCAGGGCGAACAGGAACGCAGTGTTGGTGCCGCGCGCAGTCTGCAGGATCTGGGCAAAGTTCGAATAAGCAAAGGGGGCAAACTCGTCGAGGATGACGCTGACCATCGGCCGGTTCTGGCGGCGGCGCTCCTCCTCGTTCTCGTAACGCTTGCCAATCATCAGTTGCATGTTCTGCAGGAGCATCCGGCCAAGGGCCGTGACCGCTTTCGAGTTCTTGTTGGTATTCAGCGAAACGAACAGAATCAGTTCCTGGTCAATGACTTCGTCGAGCGACAGCATCTCATCGTAGGCGCCAGTGATGATGGAGAGTTCGTCCTGGAGAAAAGTCATCAGCTGGTTTAATAGGCCCTGGATCTTGGTGATTCGCTCGCGGTCTTGCAGGGACTGCAGCAACATCTTGGCTGACATGTCGAAGTTCAGGCGGCGCTGATTACTGACGCCCTCAAGCGTCTGAATTCTGGCGCGGGCAATAGCAATCTGTTCCCGCTGGACCACCGGGTCAAGGGCCATCACCATCACGTCGTAGAAGTTGTAACGCTTGCCGGTGTATGTCAGAACGCGCGAGATGTCGGTGAGATAGTTGCCTTGATGGCCGCGGAAGAAATCTTCCTCCTGATCGAACGATTCGAACACGAGATTTGAATGCTCTTCGTACAGTCCAGCGTCACTGAAGAAGGGGTTATAGCGCACTGAGATTTCTGGCCGCGATGGGCTGAGCACTTTCAACTGGTGCATCCGGCCCGCGGCTTCGATGGCCGGCAGAAGATCGGAGAGAAACTCCTGGTCTCCCTTGCCATCAAAGATCAACATGGGAATGCGGTGCTGGTCTTCCGGAGGTCCGAGCACTCGGAACAGGTCCTGGGTAATGATGTTTTTGAGAAGCGTGGTCTTGCCGGAACCAGTTGCGCCGAGCACCACCGACTGCATCACCCGCGTCGCGTCTGGCCAGAACCAGGGTTTGCCATGGACGTCGTAGCCCAGCACGATTGCGTTCTGTGCGTACGCGGCCTCGACGGCCTCCCGGTCTTTGGCTTGGCTCATAAATAAAGGAGGATGAGGCCAGTTTGCCTCCCGCCGGCGCCGCAGGGTGAGCAGATACCAGGCAAGGGAGATGCCAGAAACCAACGCAAAGAACGCATAGAGGCAACCTTCCAGCAGTTGCACCGAGCGCAAGTGAAAACGGTTTACCAGGATGTAAGAGCCGCCAGCAAGCAAGATGACTGCAACGATGGCCAGGGCAACGGCAATGCTCTCTTCCTGGTTACGATGGAAGGCGCGGCGGCCCAACCGATATTCATTTTCTGCAGTCATGATTGAACAAAACTGAGGAGCAAGAACGTGCCTAAGGCAAGCGCAAGAACCAAGGTTAGAAGGAGCAAAATCGGATTTACTCGGAAACGGCCGTCCTCGTCTCGCGGCTTCAGAGGGTCCTCCACAAGTCTCAGCAATGCATCACAAAACCCCTCCTTCGGGTTCTGCGTATAGCACTCAATCAGGCGATCATGCATCTCGCCGAGTTGTGCATTCGCTTTCATCTCAGAGCACGACGGCCGCTTTTACCCCACCGCCAAACACCAACTGCACGACTGCCGGTGATTTCAAACCCTGCCGAATGGAAACCACTCCCTGTGTGGTCTCTCCCGGGTGAAGATCGTCGGCCTCAGCTTCGGCGTGAGCGACAGGCAGGGCCAGTTCCTGCATACCACCTAGCTGTTCGAGCATGGCTCGGTCAAGCTGGGTGTGGGCCAGGCTCGCCAACGAAATGGGTGAGTCGTCTGTCTGTAGGTGGTACGCCCCAGGCGCACTTACGCGATAGAAAAGATTGCTGTTGTTCTCAATCGTGTAATGGATATAGACAGTGGTCGGCGTGCGAAACACCTGCTCCACGCGCACGCTCACCTGGTTTTTCGCTGCACGTGCGCGAGTGTGTTTAATCTCCTCGGACCCCAGGAGCGCGCGGGTCAGCACCATGTCAGCAGACTGATTTGTCTCGGGTTCCACGGCGGGCTTTGGAGGCGGCGCGGGAGCCGGTGGGGCGCTATCAATAGCAAAATTCATGTTCTTCACTTCTTGGGTGATTTCAAGCTCATAAGCAAAGCGCCGGGAAGCCGTCCAAACGAACAGATCTGTCGCTGCCCCTGATTTCACGGGCTTGACGAAGACCTTGTTCGACTCTCGCTCGATCTGAAAGTCCGAACTGCCGGCGGCTGCCATCGTGACCGACTCGTGAAATTCCAGAACCGTCAGGTGGTTCAGGGCGGTCGCAACGTGGACGACGGCGTCCGGGCTGGGCGAGACTGACTGCTGGGATAGTGCGGCAATGGCACAAAGGCCAGACACGACGATGAGCGAAAAAAGTCTTTTCATAATTCCTTCTTAGGCCCTGAGCGGAATCCGGAAGGATTCCGCTCAAAGCGGTTGCTGCCTCACATGACCCAGGGCACATCACTCGCATCCTCATCGCTGAAGGTGCTGGGAAGAAACTCCACAGCTTCATCGACAATGACAGCCGGTATTGCGCGATCGGCTGCGATGTCTGTTTCAGCGCAAGACTCGCTTGAAGGTTGTGCTTGGGCCTGTTCGGGTTTGTCGTCGTCGAGGAGGACCTTCCCATCCCTGTACTTGAACAAGAATGTGTGTTTCTGTCCTCCTCCCTTGAGTGGATCAACCAGGAAGGTTCGGCCGGAAGAGTCGGTACGAACGAGTCCCTCGTAGAGCCGCGGGACGTGCACGCGAACTGGTTTGCCTCCCGTGCGCTCCGCCAGCTTCACGATCAACTCCTGAGGAAAGGCAAGAAAGAGAATCGAGCCGCTGGATCGCTCACCGTTGCACACCACGCGGTTCAGCGCCTGCAGCCAGCCCATGCGGTTCTCTGCCTTGTTCTGCGCCCAGATGCGGATGTAGGCCAAGACAGCCTTCATCTCGTATTTGCCACGTTCCTCGTCACACCGGCATGTGCCGCGTGCCTGGTTCATGGCGAACAGCTTCTGTCGCCGCAGTTCCTTGTCGGAGCTCTGACGTACCGTGTCCCACTCGGCGTTTGTCTTCTCCAGTTGTTGTTTGAGTTGTTCTCGCCTCTCGGCGATCTTGCCGACCATCGCGGCATAAACCCGATTGATGAAACGGCAGTCTTCCAGCATCTCGCGGGTGACCTGTTCGCCCACCACGAGCGCCTTGAATGCCTCAATCGGGGCCTTGTTGATCAGCAAATCCTCGATTTGCTTGCGAACATGGTTATAGAGGTGGCCGACGCGGTCGGTCTTCTCCACCTCCAGATGGAGTGGTAAATCGGAGCACCGGCGTTCGTTCTTGTAACGGAGCCAGGGCGCCTGACGTATCTGCTGGCGAATTTCGGCGACCAATTTGAGATCGGGCTGGACTTGCCACTTGAGGCTGTCGAGAGCATTCTGAAGTTCCTTGGCCAATTGCGCAGCAAGTTCGTCGTGGCCTACTGCGCGGCACGAGGTCATCAGGTCGGTGATCGAGCCGATGTGATTTCCTCGCGCCTTCATGGCCACGTGCTCCAGATTGAACCAGGGGTCGCGGGCCTTGTTGGCCTTGTTTTTCCCCTGTTGCTGTCCCAGTCCTCTGGAAAACCGGTCTTTTACAAACCGTGGGAACCGGCCTTCTTCGACCACACAAATCCAGTCGAAATCAAAGTCACCGCCGTTCTTCTTTGCCGTCTCGGAATGGAGAATATACGTGCCCTCCAATCGCACTTGCTGCGTGACCAAGTCACGAAGCTCTGTCTCGATCAGAGCGCACTCCTGGCGGCCAAGATCCTTATCGAGCTGCGCGATGATCTCCTCGTCGGAGAGGTTTACGAAGGGGAGAAGATCGTCAACCATGCGAATGGGGTAGCGGACACACAAGCCGCGCTTAGACGCCAGTGTGACGATGGCCTTGTGCTCGGCAATCCAATCGGATCCGCAAAACACTTCGCCATCTTTAAGGAAGAGATAACCATCGTCCATCAAAGCAAATGCGGGAAGACGAAAACCTCCTCCGGTCGCTGCCTTGAACGCCCAGCGCGCAAGCAGTTTGTTGAGTTGATTGTTGACGTAAGGATGACGGACGATTTCGCCGCTGGCATCGGCCAAGAGCAGTCCTTCAACGACCCGGAATTCTTCGTTAGTGTCCTGCCCAAGTCCATCCGGCAAAGACCTATCCGGATGGTGCCCGAGGACTTCGAGAAGATCCTCGTATCGGCCCTCGCCTACCGCCTCACTCAGCTTGGCCACCTGCTTCATGGCCTGTGGTAATATTTCCAGCTGAATTGAGTCTTCAGGAGCATGCTCTACTAGCGTGTAACTGGACTCAAACTCGAGCTGGCGGGAGACTTCGCGAATGCCTACCACGACATCTCCGCGAAATCTTCTGCCCGGCCCGAAGATCGAATACATTACCGCCGGTATCTTCAGCCCTGGTTTGACCGCGCTCTCCGGCAGAACAAAATCCGCCTCCAGCGCGTCGGCAACATCATCCTCCATGATTTTGAATGCGCCTTTCGCTTGGGTATCGGCGAAGGCCATGCGGAACTGATAGAAGCGCCCTTCCGCAAGACGTTTCCGGGCAATTTCCCGTTTCGCATCTTCGAGAAGAGCTGATTGTTGATGCCGGTCCAGGTTTTCGTCGCTTACGTTTGCATGCCGCTCGCGGCGAAGGCGTTCCATCTGGACCGAGAGGATTTCGCCGTCGTGCTTTTCTTTGAGACGCTGGAACACCGATCGCCTGATCCAGCCACGGCAGTCATTGGTTCCCAGCTTCCGATCGGGGACGACGAGCACACGTGCCTCGGGTTCCTCCATCATCACCTTGCAGGGCGAGACGAGTATCCCGAAATAGACAATCGCCGCCTGCGGCCAGTGCTGAAACCGGTCGGCGAGGGCCCGGCTGTGCTGCTGGTCGACAAAGTAGAACTTGCCCTTCTTTGCCGAGCCGCTTGCCCCGACCAATTTGTAGTGAATCCCGTTCCAAACGAGCCGGGCCAGGGCGTTCTCGACCTGTGACTCCTCGTAATCGTCGAGAGGCTCAGCCGGCACGTTCACACTCGCTACCTTGATTCCGGGATAGAGCACGCTGAGCAGAGTGTTCTGGAGTGGATCAAGATCGTGCAACCGCAGTGTGATCCGTCCGTTGCGGTCGATCTCAAGATTCTGGAGTTGATCGGCCGGGATTCTGTAGTTCTTCGTCTTGGTATTGTTCGTCATTTTTTTATTCTCCTTAACTGTTTGTTCCGGGAGGCCGGAAAGAGTTAAGGAGTTTGCGTGACCGCAAGCCTTCTCGCTCTTGCCTGACCCCCATTTCGGGTTTGCATGGCCAGGCCTTGAACTGAAAAAGCCACGGTCAGCACATTTCCCCGCATAAAGCCGCGGGGCGCTCAAAGGACCAACATCAACGCTTGGTCATCTGAGAACTCTTTGTGCTGATCTTTTTCGAACTAACTTTGAGCCGGTTTCTGGACGACCGCCTGTTTCACGATCACAGTACTACCGCCGCCATTCACCTCCGGTGCCGCTTTCCATACCGTTAACGTGTAGAACTGCTGGCCACTCCTGAAGGCTTCGATCAATGCTTCACCCTCACTCGCCATTTCCTGGCCCAACTCTGGCTTGGCCGGAGAGGACCCAGACTTGGGAAGAAAGTAACGAAGATTTGGGTCACTGCCATTTCGGTGCCTGCGGCGTGTATTTGCACCACCGACGCTTGTGGGCGCTGGTGCCGCAGAGCTATCTGATATTTTGGTTTCCATGTTCGTAACTCCTTCCGTCCGCGTCATTGCGTACTGTTGAGGCCGGCTTGCTGCAGCACCCAGTCGCGCTTTTCGCCTTCGATCGCGCGCTCCCAATACTCTCCAACCAACAAACCGCCGGGATTCTGCTCTGACCGTTTTTCCACCAACAGCCTTACGCGGAATTCGCTGACCACCTTGTCGATGGTTTCGTTGTGTTCGTGAATGTGGTGGACTTCTTTGACCCCGAACGCCGTATAAGTGAGCGGATCGTCCTTGGAGGCTTCAAGCGAGCGCATCTGAAATTCCGAGGTCGTCTGATCGTCTTCGATCTTTCCAATGAAGTCATCTTTCTGCATGCCGGTGTATGCCGTGCGCCGCAGATTGGCAGTCATCATGTTCAGGCTGTCCGCCCAGTTGCGGCTCACATTCGTCGGCGAAAAGTTCAGATAGCGTTCCAGGAACAGGCGCACGAACGCCCGCTTCTCAAACTCGGTCGGCTCCGATCCCGGGCCTTGCGTCACCGAAATACCCGGTTTCGTCACACCCAGAACCGTCGCCAGGCCGTTCTCATCCACACGAATGACTGTGGGAGGCTGTAGGCGGACATATGCGGCGAAGGCCAGTGCCAACATCGTCGTCGGAATGCACAAAAACGCCAGCATCATCGCCCGGTTGGCGTACGCACGCAGGATCCCATCATGCTCGTAATACCGGCTGTGGCGGAGCTTCTCCGGCGCATCGGTTTCTTTAGACCGGTTTTTCTTTTTCAACCACATGTTCGCGCACCTTCTTCGTGTCCAACGACAATCAATGATGCCGGCCAAACAAACGGCCGAAAAACCTTCCGATATAAAAGAAGATCAGAGTCGTGATGCTGTACGGTCGGAACTTCGTCCCTTGCGGCTCCCAGATCGGTGGCTGTCTCCACATAGAACCTCCTCTGCCATATCTAATTGTTCTCGGCATTGTTCCTTCCCGCAGCCTTTCCGAGCGCCTTTCCCACGTTAAAACTGACGACTTGGGTTACCGAATGGGGTCGATAACCAGACCCATGTCGGCCTCCGCTGCCCGACCTGGCAGCGGCGAGATCTCGGGTACCAGAGCCTTCGTTGCCGTTTGCGTTGGCTGCGGGATTTACTGGGCCGCTGTTGCTGCTCATTGCGCTCGCAACTCCTGAACGAATGAAATCGGGCATCGAGGGAGTAGGGGGCGCTGTGGACGACGCCAGAACCGTAGCCGTGGACGAAGCGCCCACACCGCCCGAGGCCGTAGCTCCCGTCGAAGCCGAACTGGCTCCCGCCGCAAAGCCGCTGACTCCAGCCAGGGCGGCACCGGCCGCAACCCCGCCTGCTCTCACCAGCGCAAACGCGGTTGACCCGACATCGCCGGAAATGATCTTTTTGGCAATGAAGGGGATCAACGCTATGGCTAGGGCGTAAAAGATGCTGACCAGCCCTAGGATGATCGAGTCCCCCGCCCCCTTCAGAAAACCAAGGAACCCGTTGCCGAGGATGTTGTTCACTTGGTTGACCTGAATGGCGGTGATGAGCGCGCCGAACACAGCATAGAGAATGCCCCAGGCGTTCCAGATCATCACGTTGACGGCATACGACTTCCCCAACTGGCCGACCCCCGGGATGGGAATGAGTGCGAGCACCAACGGGCCGACCACGTAGAGGATTGCCCCAAACAAGGTGTAGAAAAAACAAAACACAATCATCGCGAGGGCATAGAGAAGGTAAGCAACTACGAGCAGGACAACCGTGATGGTACTGGCTGCATCGCCCGTGATGATGTCCGTAAGGGTCAAAGAAGGATTGTTTGCGAACTGCTGTTGGAGCTGTCCCATCCAGCTCTGGAACATATCGCCTGCACCGGAACTGCTGCCGATGGAATTTGCGATCGTATTAAAGGAGCCGTTGACGCCGCGAAACACGGTTGCCCAGTTCGAAACGATCATCGCTACGACCAGATACTTGATTGCCGTTCCCGCCAGCGCCTGCAGATCGCCTCCACGAAACGCCGCCTGATAGAGGCCGATCAGGAAGCCAATCAGCAGGATCGCGAATGCGATGTTCGTGACCGTCGAGATGATCGCAGTGCCGTCGATCCCGGCTAGCGCCGTGTTTAGAAGTTGCTGAAAATAAAACACGGCTACTGGACCCCCGGTTGCAAGACCTGGTTGCCGGTAGTGTGAAGCGTTGACGCATGAGAAGCGCTGAACTTGAGCTGACCGCTCGAGTTCGCCAACTCGATTGAGCGCACTCGTACCAGTTCTGCCATCGCGGATTGCGTGTATGCGTTGGCTCGCACCAGCCATGCCGAGGTCTCGGCCTCCAGAATGGTGGCACTCCCAGGCGCGGCGCTCTGTAACTGTTGGTTCATTTGCTCGGCTGCTTGAAGCTCAAGGTTGGCCAAGGCGTCGATTTCAACCGCCTTCTTCATGGCAGCTTGTGCTTCCGCATCCGTCATATCGACCATGTTGCGGACCGACTGGGGAGCGTTCGCCGGCGGAATCACGCTCCCGTACAAAGCGGAATAGTTGCTTGTGATTTGCGGCATTGCCCCCGGATTGCCTGAGAGCAGGCTTTGTTCGAGCAGTTGCGGTGTGCGCAGGGTCGCACTCGATATCGGCAACTGGAAGAGTTGACGCATTTGAGCGAACTGTCCCTGGAACTGAACAGCCATGTTCCTGGCTTGAGTAATCGCAGCTAGAGGAAACACCACCTGTTGCTCGAAGTTTGCCGAGTCTTGTTGGTTCTGCTGAATGGAGCCCAGCGGCTTCGCTACGACACCCTTCAGCAGGCCCGAGATCGTGTTAAGCCCGACGGACATCATGGCGCAGCAAGGATCAAGTCCAAGCTGGCTGCGAGCCTTGCTGGGGAGCAGCGCAACTACGATGGCCAGACCGCATACCGCGACCACTGCATTCCGAACGAACTTCCAAAGACGAGAGAGCATAGGTCGATTCATTTTCGAACTCCTTATGGATGAGCTAGGACTTGCTGGATCTGGTTGAAAAGATTTTGCGTCGTTGTGGCGCTGTGCTTGAGCGTCGCATTCTGATGCGCCAGTTTCGTTGCTTCCTGGCGCAGTTGAGCGGCAAGCATTTTCGCGAGTTGTGCCTGAGTCACAAGATCGGCGACGCGGGCCTGGGCCGTGACCATAGACGCCGACCCGGGAGCCGCAGTCGCCGCCTGCTGTTCGAGAGAATCGGCGAGAGTCAGCATCCCCTGAGTCGTTTGGTCGGAGACCATGGAAGTCTTCAGCGAATCCATGGCCATTGCATCGTCGATGTCCATGAGGTTGCGCTGCCCCGGCTGGGCAATTCCAGCCAGTGCCACTGGCTGGTAGACCTGCGTGTACAGCGAGGGGATCTGGCCGATGGACCCCGACTGGGCACCTCGGAACATCGACTCCAGCTGCATGGGAAGAGCAAGTGTCGCGCTGTTGTTCTTGAGGCCTTCAATCTGAGACATCAGGCCGGTGTAGTGCGCCCGGGTTGCACTGACAAACGATCTCGTCTGGTTGATCAGGGCCAAAGGCCAGATGATCTGCTGGCGAAAGTTGTTGACCGCCGCACTCACCTTCCGCATTTCGCTCAACGCGTCACCAATCGGGCCCTGGAGCGTGCTTGTGATGGTATGAAGCAGCAACAGCAAGTCTCCGATTCCTTGAGCCCGCGTGCTTGAGGGAACCAGACACAAGGCGATTACTGTCACGAACAGCCATCGCCTGCTGCGGCTGAGTCTGTGTTGAACGTTGCGAAGGAGCTGCAAAGTTTTCATCTTCATATGCGTGTACCTCTTGCGACTTCTCCTGAGATTTCTTCTGGAAGTGGATCGACATCAGCGAGGCCTGCCGGGAACCTCTCGGCCAGCTCGCGATAGGCTTCGATCAAAGGCGTGGCTTTCCTCTGCTCTAACCACCACGACCGATAAACACGTTCGCGCGCATAGGTCGTCATGATCCAGTAGTCGACCGTTGTCGGTGACATGCGGATCGTGTGCGTGGTGTCGGCTTTCTCTCCAATCACGATGAGCGCGTCGGCGCTCTTGCCTTTGATAGGAGCGCTGAAATGCTTGATCTGGTTCAGGGCGGTATCGTTCAGGTGCAGGTGCTCCCGCAGGGCGGTCATATCTCCCGGCTGCTGGCCGATGATCTTGGTTGTTGAATTCTTCACGATACCCGCCCCGTGCGGTCTCGGCTTCGAATCCGTCCCCACAAAATCTTCCGCTGTTTGGCTCATTCCCCAGACGCTGGCATTGCGTTTGCGCGCCGTACGAAACAGTTGGACCACTTCGGGCGCCAGCACCGGAGAATCAAGCAGGAACCAGCACTCATCAAGAACCGTGATGCTCCTTCTGCCAGCCTTGCCTGCTGCCCGTTGCGCGGTGGCGTGAGCGATGAGAAGGCTCATTGCCGTTTCCAGCCGCCGGTCATCGCTCAATTGCTCCACGTTGAAGAACAACCAGGGATTGTCGAGTGAGATCGTTGTGGGACGGTCGAACAACTTCGAATACACTCCTTTTTCGCCGGTCCAGCTGCGCAGCTTGATCGCCGCCAGGTGGGCTTCGTCCATCACGCGTTGGTTCTTTTCCTCATCACGCCACTGTGAGAGTTCGTCGCGAAGGTCGGAGAATGTTGGAATGGGAGTCGAGGGCCGGATTGCCGCCCTCTTATAAGTTCGAAGAATGGCCTCGGTGATGAGGTTGTCAAGAAGTTGCGTGTCTTCGGCCCCGCCCTCGCCGAGCATATGGCGCGTCAGATTTTTCAGAAACGCGACCTGATCCTTGCTTGGTTCTCTTTCTCCTTCTGGCAAATCCCAGGGGTTAATCGTTTGTTCGCTATCGAGCGACATGGTGATCATTCGCCCGCCCATCAACTCAACCAGTGGACGATACGAATCGCCACGCTCAAGAATCGAAATCAGCGGGTTGCTCCTGGCGGCCATGAGCAGAAACTGCTGCACCATGACGGTCTTTCCCCCGCCAGTTTTCGCCATCACCAGCATGTTCGCGTCGCTCAAGCCCGGATCGAAGGGCGAGAAAGGAATGAGCTGGCGGTAGGGCGTTTCAAGCAAAAACAGTGGTGACCGCGGTGTTCCGCGCCAAGGTGTCTCTACCGGCACCAGATCCGCCGCATTCGAGGTGAGCAAGTCCTGGTCTCGCTTGTCGGGCTCCGCCATGGCCGGCAGTGAACTAAAGAACAAGCGCTTTTTCGCCAGCGACTCAGCCACCGCCTTCGCGCCGTTCATGCGGGAAATAGCGTAGAGAAGCTGTTGGCGCTGGTTGTCGATGATTCGCTCTGATTGCTCCAGTTCCGCGGTCGTGATTGCTGGGCGGGAAGTGCGCGTTCCGATGACCAGGCTCAGCTTGGCCGTCTTGACCGAACTCGAAATGATGTCCTGTTGCACTCTGACTAACTGGCCTTCGGCAACCTGCGCCTCCACGTTGGTCCGAAATCCGCCGTTCGAGTCCCGTTGCACAGCCTGCATCTTGCGCAACCGGCTCTTGTAGCCTTTGAGCACTTTCGCCTGATCCGGAATGGTGATCTGCGCGTTAACAATCAGTGGGAAATCAAGACCAACCAACTCTCGCAGGATTCCGGGGAAAGTAGCGTCCGGGAGCTCTTTAAGGCTTACAAAGGAATAGAGGATTCCACCGACATTCAGATATGAGTCCGTCTCATCGGCGATACTAATATCAACGATCTGCTCGCGGGCGCTCCTGTATTCCAGTTGCTCTTCACCGCGCCTGTACGGCCGATGATCCGGAGACAAGGGATTCAGGGCTCGTTTTGCCTCAAGAAACAGATCCTCGTCGGTCAGCCGGCGCGCGCCGAGTTCCGCTGCTTCGAGCGTCGTTTCCAACCCGCGCAGCAGACTCTCGAATTCTGCGAGCAACTGGCCATGTTCCTGACGGCTGCGCTCGATGCATTTCCGGGCCGATACACTGAAGACATTGCCCATCGGCTTGAGCGGCTTACCGGCAATACGGCGATGAATGACTGGATCCCAAATGAAGTACAAGTGCAAGAGAGGCCGCGTGTAGTGGCCGTTCGCCTCTTTCATTCGCCATCGATCGAGGCGCAGCTCATCGAGTGCAATCACCTCTGCCCGTTCCGATTGCTGGGCTTCGCCATACTGCTCAAGCAGGTCTCCCAGATCCTCCACTACTTCATAGCGGAACTGCACTCTCATGCTCTGTTCCGGTAGAGAGCGCAGGAGCGCCTCCAGCATCAACTTGCCCCGGTCCCGGCCTTCGTCGCTCGCGAAATACGAGGCCAAACCTTTCAACTCGTAGCCCGCAACAAAGGCGCCATTGGTGCGAACGACGATGTTGTCCAAGTAGTCGCGGACCGGCAGTTGCTCGCACAATGCCGGATCGTGGAGTTTTCGCTCGTGTTGTTCAAGCGTAAGCGGCACCGCTATTCCTCCCTCAGATACGCAGACCGGATTTCGCGGTCGCGTGCTACGGCGCAGTAGGCGTGCGGTTTCGTGTACCAGAAAGCGAGATCACGGACGTAGCCGCGCGGTTTGCCATACTTGAAGGCCATCAGCACCGGCACCATCAGCAGTGGCACTCCGTACTGGAGGACAATGCTCATTGGCATTCCCGCGACCTCACCTCCCACGAAATGACCAACCACGTTCATGATGGCTGCCGCGCCAAGCACGATAAACAGGTCCTCCAATTCCAGAAGCATGAATGTCACTCGCGTCTGTAAATTGCGGTTCACGGGCGTTACCTGCAATGGCATTTCGTAACTCCTCCCTAGCGCACTCCGGCCGTTCCGTGTTGAATCCAGAATTCTCCTAAGCGCAACAATCCCGAGAGTCCGAAACAGCACATTGCGGCAACCAGATTTCTTACCCAGGCCTCGCCAATCGTCATACGTTCGAGCAACCCAGCGAAGTGCACCGCCGCAAGCACTACCTGACCAGCGCCGTACAGTGGCAAGAGAACGTTCCCGACCCAGTTCACTAGCGTCAGCACGGAGATCCAGTAGCGGTCGGGGTTGTTCCAAGCTGCTTGGTTGCTGAAGGACTCCATGGCACGCAAGAGCCCGGAGCACATCAGAGAAGCCAGTGCTGCGTAACCGAGATGTGAATACGGGTGCGCCTTGCTAAAGCGGTAAATCGCGGCAGCGGCGAATAAACCGGCCATGGTCGGCATGATGACGTTGCCCAGCCAGTTCGTCAGGTTGAGCAACCCGTTTGAAAGATTCACAGGATCACCTCCAATCCTCATCAGCCGGCCATGGCCTGGACCAGCTTCCAGATGGCCGAAACACTCAAGAACGCAAGACCCGATCCAACCAGCGGCATGAATGGCCGATGGCGCGCGTAATTGAAGATCGCTCCCACAATCGCCAATCCTGCTGCTTCCGGCAGGATCGTCCCGGCGAGAAAGTTCCAGGCTGCGGTCAGCATGTCCGTGGTTGCGAACTCTGACCCGCTGTTCCAACTCTGGAAAAGCTGGACTGTGCCTGACGCCGACAGCAGAAAAACAGCGGACACGATGGACCCGAGCGGGCTGTACCCCTCCGCAGCATCGAGCGCCGCTTTCAGCACACAGAAAGCGGCGAGCACGGGAGTCAACCGTGCAACCACGACGTTCGAAACAAAACCGCTGAAGGCCGTCTGCAGGCTCGCGATCCACGAACTGCTGATACCTCCGCCTTGCGCAGGCATGGCGATACCCTGCGCCGCAAACCAGGAGAGCAACTGCGGAAGCGTCAAGAGAATTACCGACCAGAGCGCCCATCGCTGGAACCTGCCGCCCGCCTGGAAGTTCACACCGCCTTCCTGCCGCAATGCGATTCCAGCCAGCACCATCGTGCAGATGGCGGCCGGAACTGCCATGTCGAATAGCAGTGTCAACAGATCGACGATGATTTGTGGCAGCGTCATTGCATGAGCACTCCGTAGTGAGCGTTCCTACTGCACACCCGCCGTACCGTTCTGAATCCAGAACTCGATTAGACGAGTGAGGCCTGAGATCACCAGCAATCCGGCCGCTGTTACCGCCCATCGCGCGACACCGCGTCCTTGGGAATAAGAGACGACTGCCATGACCACCGCCAGCGCGGCTCCGACAGGAGAGATCACATTGCCGACCCAGTTCACCAGATTGAGTACGGTTCCCTCAGGCTGGGCAGCGGTTTGTCCCTGTACGGCTTGGCCAGTCTGTGGCGACTGCCCAAGGTTCTGGGCATGAGACACCAGCGGACACAACTGGAATGAACAAATCGCCAGCACATAGACGAGGGCAAGGCGAAGGCGGGTGTTTCTCCAATCTGACAATCTCATATGCTCCTCTTCTGCGATCGCGATGGAATCGCGCTTGAGTTTGATTTCCGCGTTGCAGGGGAGAACATACGGGCACTTCAGATTTCGGGCAAATCAGGCCGGGCGCTTGGAACTGCCTTCAGAACCGTGCCGCGAGCCTGCAGTTTGCCGAATAGCGATTCAAATCTTCGAGAGCATTGTGACGCCTATTGATTTCAAAGGCCGGGGTTCGCAGTGGAGTTAATCGTGCGCGCGGAAGCAAAAGAATTATGAGATGAACAAATGTTTGAGTTTGGTGCATCTCACAAGCAGAATTGGATCTCAATCAAGCGGTTCGGACGAGTCCACTTCATGGTTCCTCAGATGCCCAAAACCTGACCTTGATCCGCCGGGCACCAAGTCGGTCTCCGGTCGTCTGACACTTATTGCGGCGGCACCGTGTTCTGCATTGAGGCTCAACTTCCGGGCCGGCAACCACTTGCCCAGGACACCTCAGCTGAGGCTTCCCACTAGCCCGTTTATGGGGACCAACATCATTCTGGTCAATTGCGCGCGTCACAGGCGTGACTGTTCGGGAATATAGTCTAGGAACGCGAGGCCACTATGCCTATTACGGACTTTCACCCGTGGCTTTATGGCGCGTTCGCGCTTGTCGTCGGTGTGTTACTGGGAACCTATTTTAAGAAGAGGAGTCAAAAACTATCCATGCACTGGGATATTCGACGGCTCACCGATCAGGCGAAGACCAAAACTGAAGCGACAGAGGGTATTGAGGGTGCTATGTCTTCCTTTGAAACCGCAGTGCGGTTGACGCAAGCAATCTACACCACTGCGGTAGTTCACTGCGTTGCCGAGCGAAGAGGCTCCGAATGGTGCAATCTTTACACGTCTGTCACTTACGGACGAGAGATCGATTTGCTCAGTGTTCCTGCGTACGTCGATCACGCTGAGTATGGAACCAATGTGCTTTGCTTGCGGGTACGGCTCGACCGGGCTGATGCAGAGCGCCTGCTCGCGGCGGCGAGAGAAGGTTCTGCCACTTACGGCTCCTGGAATGTCAAGTATGCGATCGAAGAGACAGTTGCTGGATTCAGACCAGCCGGTGCTTCGACGGACATGAACGAGAAGTCGTTCTGGGAGAAGTCTCTCTGGTGCCGAGAGGGTATCGGCTCGCAAAAAGAGTTCAATGGAGAGATCCTCCGGCGCTCCAATGCGTGGACGGTGGGTGATTACCTTGAATGTCTTACGGAAGTCCGGTGGGCTTCGATTCCCTTGGCGAATCATCCAGAAAAGCTCGGAGACCTCGATGAGATCTGGCCCACTCCGGTCACGATCGAAGTCGGTAGCGAGGCAAGTTCGTCTACGGTCCGGGTCGCGAGCATAGACTCAACGCTCTTTGATCACGAGATGATCACTATCGGGACTCTTTTGCGCGACGATCTCATCGTGCGCGCTATGCACTTCACTGGAGAAGGGCCCCTTCATTTCGAAGAAGAGTTCAACGGTATAAACATTTTGACCACCATTGATGGCGTGCCAATGGATGCCCAGGCACACTGGTTCTTGCGCTCCATGAACATGACCATGACCAGCTACGGTCGCGAAAAGTATCGGGTACCTGCTGATGGACGTCGGAAAGAGATAGAGTTTCCCATCCCTCAGCGACACCCGCCCAATGTTATCGGCACGCCACGCGAGAGTGTTTTACGACATGAGGCGTGGATCGTCGGCAGACTCTTCCGCTTTGATAGGCAGCCCAGGGATGGAGAACATTTCTATGATCCAGTCGGCGACCCGAATGCTTCGGCTCAAGCCTTTTTCGATCTAGGGCAATACGGTCAAGAACAAAAGTCACCCGAGGTCGTTGTGGCAGATCCTTACGCTCTCGATGAGCGCGCTATGCACGCACTGGCGGTCATGGCGATACGTGAGAACCATGTGCCTTCGATTCACATTGTGACCCAGTTCGACTCCGGTACTAGAGAGAACGTCGGTTTCTCCGAGGAGTCAACGGAACGGGCGGAGGGAGGGGCATCTAAAAAAACAGCACGAATTGAGACCCAGGAAAAAGCGAAGGTTGTCGCGCAGAAGGTTGCGACGCAATTCAAAGTGAAGATGTTCTTCTACAGAATCGAGAGCTTACACGATCGATTTCTTCTTGTCGGAGAACGACTGTGGCATGTCGGATGCTCCTTCAATCAACTCGGCCAAGAGATCACTGCGATCGTCGAGATGCGGGACGAGAGAGTGAAGTCTACCGTTATCGAGATGTTCAATCGCGCCAGGTCGAAGCCGCCAGTCTTTGAGGTGCACCCGTGAGTGTAAGGTCGAAGATTCTCAACCAGCAGCCGTATAGCGGAGTCCGTCCTTTCGTGCCCGCTCCCGAGCCGGAGGAGATATCCGCCGCTCTTGCAGATGTCGTTGCCAGTGGAGGTGTCACGGATCTCGATAGTGCACGAGTTGCTGCCTTCGCCTGGTATCACGGTATTGAGTCACAAACGGTTCTTGATTTGTTTCGCACTCGGGGTACGCTCAAGATACTCCAGCAAGAACTTGGCTCTCACAATGAGCGCCACGCGGATCTCCCCGAAAAGATTCCGAGTCGAGCCTTCCGGCGCCTGGGCAGCTTCATGCTCGCTAAAGAGTTGGGAGTGCCGGAGCTAGGTTGGGCCATCGCAGTTCTTACGGTCGCCGAGGCAGCTGACCTCGGTGCGATCGTTGAATGCCTCGGACCACAGGACGATCCGTCTCGGATTGCAAGCTACTTCATAGCAACACCTCGGTTCATTCCCCCACAGGAACGCCGACTCCTGATGGCCAAGCTGCTCATGTTGGGCGACCCAATTTCTATGGAAGTAGCAATTGCTCTTTTCTCCTGGTGGATCGAAGTCGGTGTGGAGCGTGGAGACATGGAAATGGGAGGAGTTTTCGCCGAGATAGAGCAGAATGCGATCGCCGGCGCTGTACTTCTCAGTTCGGTTCTCGGCTCGACACAGCGTTATCAATCACCTCGAATCTCTAAAGAGGTGGCTGAGCGTGCCACGGAGATAGAGCTGCGCATCGATGAAGCGGGCAAGAAAGTCTTTGCGAATGCCACGACTGTGAATAAAGCCCTCAAAGCTGAGGGTATTCGCTATCTCGACGTGCTCGCTGCCATGTCTCGTTGGAGAAGCGATCCGGCCTTCCCTCCGGCTGGCTCAAAGGCGATAGGTTACACGGTCGCCCAGCGCCTTGATCGCGAATTTTCGAATCGCCAGAACTTGAGCATTGATGACGCGTCTATGATGCCTCAGGTCACCAAGTGGTCGATCGAACCGCTAGTACAGATCGCATTGCACGATGGCATCGAAGTCGATGTATTTCATAACTACTTCGATGCTCTCGCAACTGATTCATTCTCACAAATGACTCGACACCGCACGTTCCTTGAAGACCGTCAGAGAGCAATCGTTCTCCTCGCGGTGGCAGGGCTGGTGGCATATCAGCGGTCTGACGCACCTTGCTTGAAGTAGTGAAAAACGCTGCGAACCGACTAGCCCAACAGCCCCCGGGAGTTGTGGAAGTGGTCGATGCTCGAAAGCGCGAGGAGATCTCAGCGAAATGCGGCTTCAGCCTTCCAGAAAAATGACATTTTTGGATTAAGGCTACTAAGCCCCTTTCACCCGCACATCTCTTGCATCTGTGCCCGCAGGTGCACTGAAAGTCATTCGCGCCCATCGGTTCAACACCGCTCTTGTCTTATTGATCGATCCAGCGACGGTTTGGTAACGGAAGGTCGGCTTTTCCCAAGCGATGGTTGGTGACTGCTAGCGCGTTTCCCCGGTACCCATCCTTGATTCGTCGCCGAAGGTTCTGTCGATATGTGCGTTGCCCTGTACGCAATAGCTAGGATTCCGCTCGCGAGAAGTTCGCTGGAGCCTGGTTGACTTCAGGGAACCTAACAATGGTGATCTAAGACCAGTTCTGATCGTCTTAGTCACTCGCACCACTCCGGCCGGATCTTCCAGCTCGTTCCTTGAGGAAAGACCTTATCTGTGGTTGTCCACATCGTAGTTCTAGGGTCTGCCGTACTCATGCCCAGCGCAAAGTGCTGAGACCATGCAGGTACTCTCTCGTCCGGACGAAGCCGGAATAGAACACGTAAGAGGAACTCGCGCGCGATGCTTCCCATCTCGTGAACTCTGTGTCGAATCAAATCCTCGTGCCGCTGATTCAGGAGCGTCATGCCGCCGTGGGCGAGTTCGCTCCTCAGATCGGACAGAGACACACCGGTAGCGGCTGACTTCACGAAGAGCGCCTGCACATAGGGATGTGACTCGCCAAAGACGGTTTTGGCGATTGCCGTGGCTCTCGCCTTTAGCCCTTTCACGCACTCGAAATAGGCTTGCTCAACGAATTTAATCGGGGAATCAGCGAGGAACTGGTCTTGTTTCTCCTCAATGCACTTGATTGCCTGGGCCCGCCTTTCCGATTTCGTGAGCTTTTCTGGATGATTGATCCCCAAGTCTGCGCCGTCAAAAATAGAAATTGCTACGCTTTCGAAAGCGACGTAGTAGCAGAGAAAGCTCGTGAACGGATTCGACGAGGAGTTTCCCATGTTGTACCAGTCAATTCCTCCAGAGAGGATGTTGCCGTCGCCGCCATAGGGAAACCGCTTGAGCAGACTATCGACGGTCTTCATTTCCTCATGCGTCGGCTGCAGAAGCCCCGTGCCGCCCAGTACCATGCGGTATTTGTTCCGCCAGCTGTAGGTGGCCCCGTACGGGAAAAACATCATGGCGAGGAGCCAGTTAAGGCTTTGGAGGCATTGTTCGATTTCCTCAACGTCGCCCGTCTTGAGGTCAAACAACCCATCGTAAACCCGGACGTTGGGATTGGAGGGATCGTCAGGCGGTGGGCACTTCCAGAGCAGCACATCATTGCTTTCGGTGCCGGTAAACTCGCCGGGCAGCTCCAGATTCGCACGGAGCGCGAATTCGATGCACCGGTGGCCGGTGAGCCTGAGATATAGTAGAACGCCCTGTACGTCCGGATCGTCGGAAAGCTCTTGGCATTCTTTGATCAGGTGCTTCGCATCGCCTGGGTAGATGAGCGGCCTCCATTCTCCTAGCTTGTTATACCGACCGGGGAGAGGGATTTCATAGAGCCTCTTACCTTCGACTCTGTATTCGTTCGAGTTCGGCCCCATGGACATCATTAGGAACGTTACCGGCGGGCCGAACTCAAGGTTCAGGCCAAATACGCCTTTGGAGGTTCGAAAGAACTCCGCCTTGCACCCCTGGGTAAAATGCACCCTGAGCCCATTCAGCCCGCCCATCTCCTCGTCGGCCAGCAGTTCGAGCACGTCAAGCGAACCCGGCAATTTGAGGTACTTGGGCCCTTTCGTGGCCAGAGCGAGCTCGTGGAAATATCGATCGAGAAGGTCCCTCAAGAAACTGTTGAGCTCATCGAAGGTCGACTCAAACTCGGTCGACGGCCCGGGCTCGGTCCCGAAGAACTTCGCCTGATAACTCCTCTCGAAACGCGCAGCCAGCTGATCGAACTGAGCGCTGCGAAGGCGGGCGGCAACAAAGGCCAATATCTGGCTGCCCGTGGGCGGAATCTGATTCGGAAACGAGCCTGTGACGAGTGTGCGTAATGGGCTGATGTCGTAGTGCTTGCCCTCCGCGCAGTTGACCAGATTCAAAAGCAACTTACGAGGGCCCGGAGAGGAGGCAAGCCTTCGGTAGTTGTCGAGGGTGCGTTCAAGAGTCGGCTGGCTGAGTTCCCGGCGCAGGACCAAAAACTCGTCCTCATACCCGTCGTAGCACTGGATCCCGTCGACGCGGACGAGAGTAAGGAGAAACTCAACCGCGCCGCCTTTGCGGGCTCTCTCAAAGAGCTGGTCGAAATTTGTCCGGCTCGCAGATTGCTCCAAGGCCATATCGATATCCTTCTCTCTGCTGAATAGGCTCATGGTAATCCTACGGAATTGAGGGCAACGCGGAAATTGCCGCAGATCGGGATCCCTAAATGGGTTTCAGACCAATCAGCGCGGTCGAAGGCGTACATAATCGTCCAATTCACTGATCGAGACCAGATTTGTATCGGGAAGTCAGCTTCCGGGAAGTTGGAAATGATGTTGGCGCTGGCCGCCGACTGCGGGCGAGTCACGGTCGACTCGTGAGCTACGTTGCGGGGAGCACGCCTGGGCGGGCGCAGCCGACACACGCTCCTGCCGAATCTTCATAGCTGAGAACCACTCGTCTACTGCGCTGGTTGGTTGCTTGCGGACGGTTGGTTCAGCTCTTGCTGCAGCTGCAACAATTGGCGCAGTTGCTCAACATTGGCGGAGTTGGATGTCGGAACGCTCCGCGCCCTTGGTTGCAGGGAACCCTGATTAGGCTTGGGTGTCTGCTCGAGGACCACGTAGATCGGAGTATCCGCCGAAATCGTCACCACGATGTGCTGGGTGATCGCTAATCGGGAAACCTCCTCATCTCCAGCCTCGCCGACATTGTTGCTGACGCGCTCCCGCATTAGGTCCGACTCGCTCAGCGGCTGGTTCAGACTGCCTTGTCCCACCGACATCGAGCCAGCTTGGCCGATTCCCGACAGCGATCTGACCAGGACGCTCTTTCCCGTGTTCTTACCCTCAACTTTTCCTTTGAGCGGCCGCAAGTCCAAACCCGTGGCGGCGGCCTCGATGGGAACGACTGCACCATCCGGCATCAGCAGAGAATCGAACTGGACGTCAACGTAACCTGAACGATCTCCGTTCCGGATGTGCCCAACCGCTTTTGCACCCGCAGGGACGATAATCTCTCCGTCCCGCTCATAGTTGTACTCGATCACCGCCAGGACCGGAGTTCGCACTGCGGTGCTGGCAGCTGATTCCAGGCGTGCACGCAATCGCGTACCCGTGGCCAGACCCAATCCCAATTCCGGTGCTGGATTATTGAAGAGTTCGCGGGCCTGAGCATTGGCCGAACTGGCGGAGGCGGTTCGCACGTAGATCAGGGAAGACTTCTCCATGGCCTCGCGCTCGGTTTTACCCAAGTCTGGAGTCTCGGCGCCGGCACCCGAGCCTGGCTGATACGGCGGCGCTTGCCAGGGCTGCTGGTCTCCGAAAGGCGGTATCGATCCCAACGTTCCCGGTCCGCTCGCCACCCTTGTCCCCGGTGCCGGCTTGGTTGCGGTTCGTTGCAGATCTCGTTCGTTTAAGAAGCCTTCGTGAGTCTCTTTTGTGACGGGCCGGCCAGAATCGGTGATCGGAAATAGGCTCTTGTCATTGCTCGCGTTGCCGCTCTCCGATGCCAAGTCTTCAGTAGCGGTGGCACCACGACTCTTCGCTTTCTGTGGTGCGCCTCGATGGGGCATAGACGTAGCAACGAAGATCAGCAGTGCGACGACGATCGCTCCCGCCCCGATGATTACAAAGCGATTCTGTTGGATCTGCTGCCTGGCTCTCTGTTTTGCTCTTGTTGCGAGCCCAGGCAATGGGGCGGTTGCGTCCGGAGGGAATGGCACGTTAGTGAGCGTTTCTTCTCCGGCTGGTTCCTGAATCACTCCGGCGTTACCGTTGTCGCTGTGTCCGTTTGGATGAATCACTTTGCACCTCCCGAGACCGGAGCCACAAACGCAATCGGCGCCAGGACCGGACGGTCGACCTCTTCCGCTTGGGCAACCGCGAGCAAGAGCCGTTCCCTGGATTCTTTGAAAGTAGGACGATCGAACACAACGATGCCGTCGGCCCTGGCACCGGGCGCGAGTCTACGCGAGGTGATCCAGTAGTCTTTGATCGCAACCGGCTCGGCCTTGATCGCCTTTCGATGCTTGTCTTTCGATGTCCCCGCAAGCTGTATCTGCGGGGGCAATACTTCAATGGTCCGTGCAGAAGAGTTCAGAACGGCGAACGGCACGGCCATCTGTTGCTCTTTCTCTATCGCCTGTCCTACCGCAACCTGAAGTTGCTTTCCTTCCCAGTGTGGATTATCAATCCGTTCTGCCCTGAGCAAATCTTGCTCTGGTCTGCCAGGCTTCTCCGGAGCAGTGCTGGTGGGCTGGTTTTCTGTAGCTACGTTTTTTGTTTCGCCAACCAGAAACATGGGATGAGTCGACGCAATCAGAAAGCTGCGCGGGCGCTCACAGTTGAGGACATAGTCCACGGGCTCACTACGGTCCGACTTGCCTTGGCTCACCAGGCTCAGCGAGATCTCATGGCCTCCTCTGGTGGTAATCAGGGCGTTGGTTTGCGCAGGTTTTGCGCTGGTCGCTTTGAAGAACACCAACTGCGGCTCGGCTTCGGAGTGATCGGCCTTAAAAGCCCCCGGGTCACCCAGTACGACCGAACTCACCTCCTCCAGCACCCGCACCGAACTGACGTATCCTGGCCGCAAGTGCAAGACCACAACTTGTTCCGGGTCAACATTCAAGTTCACGATTCGCGCCTGCGGAAGATCGGCTTGCGCTGAAGCTATATGCAGCAGCAGGAGACTGGCCGTTGTCAGATGCAACAAACTCAAACAAATTTTCATCTCACATCTCTTTCTGAACTGGGGTTCGTAGTTCTTGGTTTAATTCCGGCTTGGCGGAGATAAGTTGTTCTAATTCTTGCCACGTAGGCAATTACGTCGGGATTTCGATAGCCGAGGTCTCGTCTGCCGATAACGCCTTCGCCCGCATAATAGGCGGCAGCCACTAGCCTGAGATCATTGTGAAACTGTTGCATCAGCCATGCCAGGTAGCGCACGCCCCCGGAAACGTTCTGATCGACACTGCACCGGTCTGTTACTCCGAGTCGCTGAGCGGTTAGGGGCATTAACTGCATTAGTCCTGCAGCGCCTTTAGGAGAGACCGCGCATGCTTGCCAGTGCGACTCGCGTTCGACAATGGCGCGTACCAGCGCGACGGGCACCCGATAATGTTGGGCGTAGGCTACGACGTAGTATTCGGCTTCGAGCCGTGCCTGTGGTTTGGGCGATTGCGCCCAGCAAATCGAGATTGCAGAAAGCACTTGCGCCAAGATGAGTGCTGGCTTCATGCCGCGCTCCTTCGCAGAGCCTCGGCGCTGTACTGCTGCGCGTCAAAGATCAAGCTGGCAAACCCATCTCGCAAGAGCAGCTTGCGCCGATCGGCCTCGGTTTTAGCCAGCAAGGGCAGGAGAATGTCTCTCATGTCCGGAGTAATCTGTTCAGTTCCCAAAACTTTGAGTGCCTGCGCGAGGTCGAGAATCTCTGAGACTGAGGGTGGTTTCTCCATGCTCCAGCCACGTAGCGCCTTGGCAAGCCCCGCCATTCCCGCGTGGAATTCGTGTGTGGAATCAGGTGTTCTCAGCGCCACAATTTCTGCTTCTCGCTCGGCCGTGGGGTGTTCAACCCGAAGGTAAAAACTGCGCCGGCGCAGGGGATCGCCGATGCGCCTCTCTTCATTCGATGTCAACACAACGAAGGGAATGCTCCTAGCTTTGATGGTGCCCAGCTTCGGAATGCTCAACTGCCACACGCTCAGCAATTCCAGCAACAAGGCCTCAAATGCGTGGTCCACCTTGTCCAGTTCGTCGATCAGCAGGACACAAGGCCTTTCACACTGCAACGCACGCAAAAGCGGCCCGGCACCGAAAAACTGCTGACTGTGCAACTCCGTCCGCAGAGATTCCCAATCAACATTGGCGGACTTGGCCTTGAGTTCAACGCAAAGCCTTTGAAGGGGTTCATCGAACTTGCCGATGGCCTTCTCTTCGTTGATGCCCTCGTAGCACTGCAGGCGTTCGACGGTGGTGTCCGCTGCGCCTGCAACTGCATATGCCAGTTGAGTCTTACCGCTGCCGGCGGGGCCTTCCAGCAGCAACGGCTTCTGCAGTCTCGCCGCCAGGTAAACCGTTGTCGTGGCTACCGAATCCGCAATGTAGCCACTTGCGCGAAGGCCACCTTCGAGTTCTTGAAGAGACGAGAACATTCGCTCCTCCTCCGCCTAGGACCATGCCAATTCCGATCCTGAGCGTGAAAGAAGCTAAGCCCAAATGAAATTTCGGTCAAATCCGCAACAACAGTGAAGACTAGTGGCGGCATTTGTTCGACTCGCATTACGCCTTTTGACCGAAAAACAGGGTTGTTCTAAAAGAACGAAAGCAGGCACTCGGTTTTGTTCACGAGTAAGGATAGGAAATGTACGAATCAGACCGGGTTGCGAGAATGTTCAGACGGGGCACCGGTGGCCGCGCGGGATAAAAAGAACATGCAAATCATAGAAACGCTAGAGAATCGCAAAGACGCTGTTAAGGTTTCTGAACTCGCAAGGCTCTTGAGCGTGACCCCGAAGCATATCTACAAGACACGGGCTGCGGGGCGGATCCCGGGTGCATTTCGGGTAAATCGCGCACTTAGATTCGACCCACAAATCCTGGCAGAGTGGTTGAAGAGAGAGCTCATGCCTGACGTGGCCGCTAGCCGCGGAAAGCAGAAGAGAACCAGGTAGGAAAGGACCGCTCGTCGCCCCTAATTTTAGCGCTGGAGTCCGAGGTGCAAGGTTAAGTGGGTGAATAGAGGGCGGCTTGTGCAAAGGCATTGGAACGGGGCGGCGATCAGCATCGGGAGCTGCTTTCGGAATTGCGGAAGTCCGAGGCTAAATCCTGAATAGAAGCACGATAAAACGGCGTTGTCGCTGATTGCTAAATTGTAAGCCTTTTATATACAGTTATTTGGAGAGTGTAATAAACTACATTTGCTCGCTAAACAAGATGTGTTTATTGTGCTATTCTAGTTTAGCGATGAGGGAATCGAGCGACACGCTCTTAGTCAATTATCTCAGCACAATCGGCGGAGACTTGCCGTGGATTGAGCCGCTCCCGGAGCTCGCTTCGAAACTTCCTCCATTCCTAAAACAGCGATATCGGATTTCTCGCGCCGATCTGTTTGGACGAAAATACTTACTCGCGATTGAAGAGCCACGAGAAGGTGACCCGTCCCCGACGGAGTACGCCCGCGATGCTCGCACGATTAAGGAACGGCTCACCGCAGACGTCATCCTCGTCTTATCGAATATTCCTGCCTATGTCAGAAACCGCCTGGTACATCAAAAGGTGCCATTCATAGTACCCGGCACGCAGATGTTTTTGCCGATGTTGATGATCGACCTGCGAGAGCAATTCCCAAAATCAAAAACCAAGTCCCAAGACGTTTTGTCCGCCGTTTCGCAGCTCGTAATTCTCTATCACCTCTCGCGGGAATCGCTCAGTGAGACGCCTTTAGGACAGATCGCCTCGCGTCTTCGATATTCGCCCATGGCGATCAGCAAGGCGCAAGACGAACTGCAGAATGCTGACCTGTGCGAAGTTCATCGCTCGGGCCGGACGCTTTCCTTGCACTTCGATTTGAAGGGAAAAGATCTTTGGCAAAAAGCCTTACCCCTATTGTCGACTCCTGTGAAGCGGACACTGTGGTTCCGTTGGGGAAAACAAAATGTGCCTGCCGTGACCGCGGGAATGACGGCTCTCAGTAAATATTCAATGCTGGAAGACGATCCCCTCCCCACGTACGCAATGCGGGACAAGGATTTCGTCGCTGCGTTACAAAAAGGCGAGGTCTATGGCTGTGGTGGCCGCGAAGACGCGGAGGCACGGATGGAAACCTGGAAATATGATCCTTCGATCCTTGCCCGTTCCGGAATCGCTGATCCCTTGTCTCTCTACCTCAGTCTCCGGCATTCAGCGGATGAACGGGTGCAAAAGGAAATCGAAAAACTCATCCGCCAGACACTGCCATGATAAAAGGTTTAGACAAATTCAAAGCACACTTTGCCCAGCACACAAAATCGTTCGTCTTGATCGGCGGCGTTGCTTGTCATGAGTGGCTTGCGACTCAGGGTCTGGAATTCCGCGCTACCAGGGATATCGACATAGTGCTGATTGTCGAAGCTCTCGACCAGGAATTTATCGCCCGCTTTTGGGAATTCGTCGAAGCGGCACAATACGAAATCAGAGAGCGGGCTACAGGGAAGAGAGAACTTTATCGCTTCTCGAAGCCCAAGGATGACACGTATCCCGCCATGCTTGAGCTATTCAGCAGACAACCGGGAAAAATCGACCTTTCCCAGGGACAACGCGTAATACCAGTCGAGATCGATGAGAACTCTGCCGACCTTTCGGCCATTCTTCTGGACGACGACTACTATGCTTTGATTCTCGAACACCGTCGCGAAGATGACGGCTTGCCGTTTGTCACTCCCGAGGCTTTGATTCCCCTCAAGGCTCGCGCCTGGATCGATATGACAGAACGCCAAAAGAAAGGTGAGAAGATCGACTCCAAAGATATTCAAAAACATCGAACCGACGTCTTCCGCCTTGGCGCGACACTATCCGGAGAGTCCAGTGGTCATCTGGCGCAAGGAATCGAGCAGGACCTGAAGACGTTTCTGGCGGCATTTCCGGAAGAAAGTTCCGAGTGGCCTTCGATTCTAGGTTCGTTGAAAACAACCTTTGGAAATAGCAAGTTGAAGAGCGCGGACCTGATCGGGGCCATTCGGCAGTACTTCAGAATTGCCTGATGCCCATTTCCAGCAAAATGATCTTCTAGACGGTATCCGTCCGTGATGTGAAGCGCCGATAAGGATTTTGGGCGACGAACGAATTTCAGTCTTCATGGAATGCGCGGGAATGGGACAATTCCACGGTTTGCGAAAAAGCCAGCTGATACCTCTCAGCTGGCCATTCTTTTGCGCCATATGCGTGGCAAGACAATTTAAGTAGGGCTCAGCCGATCGATTTCGTGCGAGCTCTGTTTGAGCGCTTGCGGAATTGCGAAACCGGCGAGTTCGCTATTGTCGAGTCGCTCTTGAACATCCTTCCCTCGAACGTATTTCAAATACACCATGGTGGACGCGAGGTCCTTGTGGCCGAGCCATTCCTGCAGTTTACGAATACTGCAGACATTGCCTTCCAGGTTGACGGTCGCAAATGTGTGCCGGAACTTGTGCAGGAACCAGTTGCTGCAATAAGGCCCCTCGGAGCAGCGGTTGCCGTGCCGCGATGCACAGGTTCCGCAGTTTAGGCCGGCCCGCCTGGCTATGTTTTTCAGCTTGCTTTCGAAATTCTTGTCCGGTCGCCCTGCCTCGGTGGGAAACACCAGATTGTAAGGGTTCGGTCCCTGCTGGCGGTTCTTGTAGTCTTTCAACGCTCCCAGCAATGCCGATGGCACTGGGATCTCTCTCTCCTCCTTGTTCTTTGGCTTGAACCCTAGCTGCGGCTTGGCCGTGACACGAATCGTGCCTCGCCGGAAATCGATGTCTCTCCAGGCTGTGAAGCGAACCTCTTTGTCGCGCTCACCGGTCAACAAGAAAAACAGGTAACGGACTCTTTCATGCTCATGGCAGGCCGCAAACAGAGTCTTGAGTTCGTCAGGCTCGTATATTTTTCGAATGGCATCGATATATTCCGGCCAGTCACGCTTGTGCAAAAGGCCCTTGACCCCACTGAGCTTCAGGAACTGAACCACGATGTTGGCACGATTGTAGGCAGTACGGGCACAGCAGCCCGATTCGTATTGGCCACGGATAAACTGGAGCAGGTCCGCGCGCGCGATGTGCTCGATGGAGGACTTCGCGCAACCTTTCAGAAAAGCATTCAGGGCAAACTTGTAGGCCGTATACGTTTTGGGCTCGCGTTGCGGCGGCTTGATGTCGTCCAGATAGTGCTGAATCGCCAAATCGAGCGGGATTCCCTGAGTTACCGTTTCGCCGTGATTCAGGGCATCTGATCGAACGTCGAGTCCTGCTCTTGCAGCCGCCAGCGCAAGAGCCTTTCTGTTGGCAAGATCCGGGACGCGCGCGCGGTCGGGGATGGCTTCACGTTTGCGCTTGGGCCCCTCCCACCACTCCAAGTAATAGGTGCCTTCGGAATGGACCTCGATCGAGCCGCCAATTCTGACCTTGTCTTTCAATCTGCCGTTCGGCTCTAGAACGGCGGCCATGAGCTTCCAGGCTCCATCGACCTTGATCTTCTTGAGAATATTGACGCGAGGGGTTTGAGAGTTCGAGGCGTGCTGTTTCATGGATGCTGTTGTCTCCCGAGATCGCCTTTCGGTCAAATCCCACGGATTACAGACACCACGACAGACACCAAAGCACTTAAGCTATTGAAAACAAAAAGTCTGGCGGAGAGAGTGGGATTCGAACCCACGTTAGAGTTTCCCCTAAACACGCTTTCCAAGCGTGCGCCTTCAGCCACTCGGCCATCTCTCCGTCGAGAACTTACCGTGTTTTCAGCGGATTTCCGGGCGATCTTTTCCCTGGCGGCTTTTTGCCATTCCTGAAGATTCGGTCGAAATCCTGTCGCGCGACCTCGGTCATCGCGATCTCTTGATTCTATGGGCGAAAACGCGCCTCCGCAACTTGGAAACGAGGAAAGTGCTGCCGTTCTATTTTTGGCAGCCTCGAAGGACACGCCGGGCCGAGCGGTTCAACTGGACAACGGCGATCGCATATAACGCCTCTATTCCGATTCTTCGGGCGCTCGGGGCACTCAAGAATGGGTAGAAGCTCGCTCCGCCTTGAGCAGTTGCCAGGCGCAGGCACTTGCCGCGTAAGCGTGGCCTTGGACCAACTCAAAATCCCGGAGCTAGAGTGCAATCGGGGCCGAAGTGCAATCGGGGCCGAAGTGCAATCGAACGGAGAACGGGATTACATCAAGAAAGTTTCTGTGGCGAAGACAGCGAAGACGGCGAAGATGGCGCTGACGATGAAGAAGAAGAACCGGAAGAAGCTCCGGCCGCGGCGGCCGCAGCAGCAACGTTGGCATCTCCGTTCGCAGGAGCTGGGGACGCTGCCGGCAGAGGCGGCACCTTCGTGTTATCCACGACGTGGTGATTCAGGCAATAGAGCGCCAGTTCCAGGCGATCGGCTACGCCAAGTTTGTCATACACTTTGCGCAGATAATTCTTTACTACCTGCTCGGTCGTTCCTACGCGGCTGGCAATCTCTTTGTTTTTCATGCCCTGCGTCACGCAGGAAACGATCAATGTCTCTTTCGGAGTCAGCTGCACCTTGGGACGGCTTCCCGACGGCCGCAAACTCTGGTTGCGGTACGCCTCCATCACCCAGTGCGTACCCTTGGTATCGAGCCAGCTTTCGCCGGCGGCAACTTTGCGCAGGCAGTCGACCATGATTTCAGGCTCAACTTCGCGCGACAGAATGCCGTGCGCTCCGCGCCGGAATAATTCCAGGGTTAAATCTTCGTCGTGCGAGGTGGGCGTGACCACTACCACGCGCACCTGCGGCGCCTGGCCGAGGAAGCTGGCTACTGCTTCCACTGGATTGGGCGCCAGCGCAGATTCAAAAACCAATATGTCAGCGGAAAATTTCTTGACGGCCGATTGAGTTTGCACTAGCGTTTCGGCCTGGCCCACGACTCGAATGTCGTCTTCAAGGGCGAAGATCTTGCGCAACCCAGCGCGGAAAATGGCCTGCGTGTCGGCCAGGATCACGCGAATGATGCCCTTGCCGCCGTCTTCGCCTGCGCCGAGATTTTCGTCCACGCCGACCGGAATCGTTGCCATTCGTTTCCTGCGCTCTGTTACTTGCGCTTGTTTTCCAGCGCCTGATTCTCTGCGACTGATTCTGTGTGTCTGATTCCCAGTGTCTACGACCGCTCGAAATGATATTCGTCGATCACAACGCCCACACCGCGGCGCCCGCGGTCGTCGAAGCTGCGTACAACGCGGCCGCGGCAGTCGATTTGCACATTCTTTTTCGATCCCACAACATCGCCCGGCAGCAGGATCGTGAAGTCCACCATCGATCCGACCGGTACGTCGTTGTCCATCGCAAACAGCACGCCGTTGGCTGAGATATTCTGCGTCTCGGCCGACAACGCTCCGCTCTGCCCCTTCACCGACGCGGAAAGGTGCAACGGGAATCGCGGCGCACTCTGCATCTCTTGATAGTGCCCCGCCTGCATGGGAATCGTGATTTCTTTGCCTGCTTCCGTTGACACGATTGAAGCAAACCTTCCTTCCAGCGCACGCCCTTCTGCACGCCGGAGTCTCACGGAACTAGACGCAGCGTACACCCCTGAACCAGCCATGCAAAGTTACCGAAGTCATGGAACGATAGGGTGCTAACTGCTTTTCTATGAACACATTAGGAGGATTTCGACGACTGCTTCGTGAGCCCGAAAACAACCCACAACAGCGGTCAATTTCCGGCATAAACGGGAGTCAGTCGGACACGCACCACTGCGCGGGACCTACCTTGGGAGGGTCGTAATCTTGGCGTGGGAAGTGTCGGGGGGCATCCTGAATGGACTTGCGACGACCTGCCCAGCTGGGACTGCCAGCCCGGGGGTCCTAAAACTTGGTCACTTCGGTGAAGTTGAAATCCCGCACCTTCATCGCCGGAACCACCATGTCGAACGACTCTTCCCCGCTGGCGCGCGCTGGGATGCTCATGGCCTCCACGTTGGCCAGCATGTGAATCAGGCTTTCGTTGAAGCGGAAGTTGCGCACGCCATGTTGGAGGCGCCCGTTTTCCACATAAAACGTTCCGTCGCGGGTCATGCCGGTAAGCATCTTTTCGAAAGGTTCGACCTCGCGGATATACCACAGCCGCGTCACCAGCACGCCGCGCTCAGTAGAAGCGATCATCTGCTCCACGGTTTGAGTATCGCGGGGGGCAGCGAACACGATATTTTGCGGCAACTCTCCCATTTCGTTGGGCAGGGCAAAACCATGGCCGGTGGGCTCGATCGGGCCAGCCGTGTCTTTGTATTCGGAGCGCTTCATCCTGGCTGCGGTCGCCCGCGCGTAGACAAGGCGCTTGACCACACCGTTTTCCACCAGGGCTAGGCGTTTGCGCATGACGCCTTCGCCATCGAATGGAGAGCCGCTCTGCAAGGGATGTGAAACGTCGTCCCAGATGGTGATGTTCTCGCCAAAGAGGCGGGTGCCGACGCGGCCGTTCAGAAACGAGCGCTGGTCGAGAATCGCCATGCCGGCGTAATCCCAGAACATGAAGCCCACGATGTCCAGTGCCGCGGAGGCCTCGAGAATTACCGTGTACTTCCCTGCCGGAATCTGTTGCGGCCGCGCCGAGTCCAGCGCCTTCTTGGCCGCAATCTCGGCGAGCGCCAACGGATCGAGGTTCTTCACGTTGGGCGAATTCGCTTTCTGCCAACCGGAGGAGTCGGCACCAAGCATGGTGATCGAAATTTCGGAGGACGTCTGTGTGTGCCAGTTCGCGAGCCCGCGCGAGTTGAAGATGCCGTCAATCGATTCGCCGCTGGAAAAAACCCCGGCCGTGGTGAGATTGTGCTTCTGCGCAACGTCCACAATCTTCCGGACGCCGTCCGCCCGCAGTTGCGGGGTTATAGCCGCCGTTTCCGCAAAATGCCGCGACGGCAACGCTCGTGGAGGCTGCAATACCCGTGTGGAGACGGGCGCCTCGCCCGTCAGGTTTTGATCCGAGCCGCCGGCGGCTTCTCGCGGGTCGGGCATGGGAAGCAAATCGGGATCCGGATGCTGCACCTTCGCCAGTTCTTCGGAAGCCCCAACCACGCGCCGCAAACTCTCGTCGTCAAACTTGTTAGTCGAGGCTCTGGCCGTGCGTCCGCCAAACGCCGTGCGCACCGAAACCGCATAATTCTCTTCCGCAACGTTCTGGTGAATGGTGTTATTGGCAAAACGGGTCAACGCAAATTTGCCGCCGGAGAACAGAACCTCGACCTCGTCGGCGCTCGAGATTTTACGAATGCGGTCGAAGATGTCGGCGGCTTGATCTCGGGTGAGCATTATTTGGCTCTTGGCTTTCTCGGTGTCTCTGTGTCTCAGTGGTGAAATCAGCTCTTGAATGCAGTCCCCACCTTGATCCCTTTGAACCGCGACGGTGACGCGCCGTGCCCCGTCCCCATCACTTGCTGCGGTTGGCCTTTGCCGCAATTCGGTGTGCCCCACAAAGTCCACTCATCGCGCGAACAGATTGCGTCGAGCGAATTCCAAAATTCCGTGGTGATTCCCGAATACGACGGGTTCTTCACCATGCGCACGCGCTTGCCGTTCTTAATCTCCCACCCGATTTCGCAGCCGAACTGGAAGTTATAGCGTTTGTCGTCAATCGACCAGGAACGATTCGTCTGCATCAGAATTCCGTGATCGGTTCCTGCAATCAGTTGTTCGAGGCTCAGCGGCTTCTCGCCCGGCAGCAGGCTGACATTGGTCATGCGGATCATGGGGAGCCGGTTCCATCCCTCGGCCCGCATCGTTCCGCCGGAGCGGTTCTCACCGATGGTGTGCGCGGTCTCGCGCGAGCTGAGATAGCCGGTAAACAGGCCATTCGTGATGATCGGCGTGCATTGCGCCGGGACACCCTCGTCATCGAAACCGAAAGTGCCCAGGCCGGGACCGTGCTCCTGGCGCGCGTCAGCGACCACGTTGACCAGTTCGCTGCCGTAACGCAGCGTGCGCAGCTTGTCGAGCGTAAGAAAAGAAGTGCCGGCGAAATTCGCTTCCATGCCGAGCACGCGATCCAGTTCGATGGGGTGTCCTACCGATTCATGGATCTGGAGACCGAGCTGCGAACTGTCGAGAATAATGTCGAACACGCCCTCGGGACACTGGTCCGCCTGATGCAGCGCGACTGCTTCTTCCGCAATACGTCGGGCGTTTTCGACAAGCTTCAGTTCTTCGACCAGTTCGTAACCTTTGTTCTGCCATTGTCCGCCATAAGAAGTCGGATACGACCGTTTCTGGATTTCGTTGCCGGCAAAGGCATAAGCGGCGTAGCCGGCTCCGGCGGAATATTTCGTTTGATGAATGTTCGAGCCTTCCGACGACACAAACCACTGCTCTTCCCGATTGAAGTTCAGGTTCGTCTCGGCCAGAGTGACACCAGCGACCGAACGCAATTCAGAATCGACCTGCAACAGCAGTGCAATGTTTTGTTCGACCGGAATGGTGAAGGGATCAATCTTGTGCGGAGTGGTCCACTCGCTGCTGACCGCTTTCTCAGGAGCCAGGCGGACATCGTGCTGCTTCACACGGGATGACGCGCGAGCGATTTCCACCGCCTGCGCCGCCGTGGCTTCAACGCTGGCGCGGCTCGGATCGTCGCTGGCGGCGAATCCCCAGGCGCCGTCGGCGAGCACGCGTACGCTGAATCCCACCGACTCAGAGTCCGAAGCGCTGCCCACCTTTCCGTTCTTGGTGGTCAGGGCGCGGCTGCTCTGGCAGACGATGCGCGCATCGGCATAGCTCGCGCCACGCTGCGTGGCGACGTTCAACGCCCAATTGGCAATTTCCTTCATGCGGAGATTTAAATTTACCACGGAGGCAATTGTCGGTTGTCAGCTCGGGATCGATTGATAGGTTAGTCCAAGCAGACGGCTTCAGCGGGGAATAAATCGTAATTCGTGGAGTCCGTCAGGGCGTCGCGCGTGCCACGTCCAGCGCTTTCCGCACTGCAAGCAGCTCTTTCAGAAGCCCGCGCAGGTTGGTGGATTCCAGCGCGTTCGCTCCATCGGACTTGGCTTCCTTCGGATTGTCGTGTACTTCGAGGAATACTCCGTCCACGCCCGCGGCCACGGCCGCCCGTGCCAGTACTGGAATAAATTCAGGTTGGCCTCCGCTAACTGTTGGACCTTTGTCATCCTCCTGCGCGGAAGGAAGCTGCACGGAATGCGTCGCATCGAAAACCACGGGCGCGTATTTTCGCATGATGGCCAGCGAGCGCATGTCGACCACTAGGTTGTTGTAACCGAAACTCGATCCCCGTTCGGTGAGGAACACTTGCGTGTTGCCGGCGTCGCGGCATTTCTCCACCACGTGGCGCATATCCCACGGAGACATGAACTGTCCTTTCTTGATATTTACCGCGCGGCCGCTCAAAGCCGCGGCCACCACCAGATCCGTCTGCCGGCTGAGAAACGCGGGAATCTGAAGGACGTCGACGGCGTCGGCAACCGCTCCCACGTCCGCCACGTCGTGTACATCGGTGAGCACGGGGATGGCGAGGTCATTCTTAATCTTCTTCAGAATCCGCAGGCCTTCCTTGATCCCCGGCCCGCGAAAACTGCGGATCGAGGTGCGGTTCGCCTTGTCATAACTGGCTTTGAAGATGAACGGGAAACCCAGCGAACGCGCGACCCCTTTGACAATCTCCGCCATGCGGATGGCGTGCTCTTCGCTCTCAATCACGCACGGACCGGCGATGAGAAAAAGATTGCCGGAACCGATGCGCACGTCGCCGACTTGGAAAAAGGAGATCAAAAATGGAACCTATTCACCGCCGAGTGGCGCAGAGGACGACGAGTTTCTTGCTGAAAAACAAACTCGAATTTCTCGGCGAGTTCGCCGTTCTGAGCAGTGAATCGTCTCTCGTGTAAGCTTTACCGCCCCGCCACTCTCTCCGGCCGGTGGAACATTTCCACTTCCGCAGATACCTTTTCCGCGCGGCGCTTCGAGCCGTGCTCATACGCCGCGCCCACAAAACTGCTGAACAGCGGATGCGGCTCCAGCGGCTTCGACTTGAACTCAGGATGAAATTGGCAGCCGATGAAATGCGGATGATCGGGCAGTTCCACCATTTCGACGTAGGTCCCGTCCGGAGTCGAGCCGGAAATGCGCAGCCCCGCCGCCACCATGGGCTCTTCGTACTCGCGGTTGAATTCGTAGCGATGCCGGTGGCGCTCGCTGATTTCCAGCTTGCCGTATATCTTGCTCGCCAACGTGTTCGGCTCAATCTTGCACGTCCACGCGCCCAGCCGCATGGTTCCTCCGAGTTCTTCCACGCCGCGCAGTTCGCGTAACTTATAGATCACACGGTGCGGCGTGGCCGGGTCGAATTCGCTGGAATTTGCATCCGCCAATCCCACCACATTGCGAGCAAATTCGATGCACGCCGTCTGCATGCCCAGGCAGATGCCGAAGTACGGAACTTTTTTCTCGCGCGCATAACGAATCGCAATCAACATTCCTTCAATACCGCGCTTGCCGAAACCACCGGGGACTAGAATCCCGTCGTAATCTTCGAGCTGCGCCTCGCAGGTTGGGTCGCCGGCTTCCAGGCCCTCGGCTTCAATCCAGTTGAGCTGCAGCTTCAGGTTGTGCGCCAGCGCGCCGTGCACCAGCGCTTCCTTCAACGACTTGTAGGAATCTTCATACTCCACATACTTACCGACGATTCCAATCGTGACCGTATCTTTCGGGTTGTAGACGCGATGCACAATGTCTTCCCACTTGGAAAGGTCGCGATCTTTCATTTCCATGTGGAGGTATTTCAGAACCAGCGTGTCCACGCCTTCATTGGCGAAAACCAGCGGCACTTCGTAGACCGACGCCACATCTTTCGCGGTGATCACCGCCTCTTCGCTGACGTTGCAGAACAGTGCAATCTTCGACTTGATCTCCTTGGCCAAGAAGCGGTCGGTACGGCAAAGCAGAATATCGGGCTGGATTCCAATGCTGAGCAACTCTTTCACCGAGTGCTGAGTTGGCTTGGTCTTCAGTTCCTGCGCCGCGGCAATGAACGGAACCAACGTCACGTGGACGAACAAAGTGTGCTCGCGCCCCAACTCCTGCCGCATCTGCCGGATGGCTTCCATGAACGGCAGCGACTCGATGTCGCCGACGGTCCCGCCGACCTCCACGATCGCCACGTCCACCTCCTGCGCGACCTTCTTCATGGCGGCTTTGATTTCGTTGGTGACGTGCGGAATCACCTGCACCGTCTTGCCCAGATAATCGCCCCGCCGCTCCTTGGCGATGATCTGCTCGTAGAGGCGTCCCGTCGTCCAGTTGTTCTCGCGGGAAAGCTTGGCGTGAGTGAAACGCTCGTAGTGGCCAAGGTCGAGGTCGGTCTCGGCGCCGTCGTCGGTCACAAATACTTCGCCGTGCTGAAACGGCGACATCGTCCCCGGATCCACGTTCAGGTACGGGTCGAACTTCATCAGGTTGACCTTGAGACCGCGGCTCTCCAGCAAACAGCCGATCGACGCTGCGGCCAATCCCTTGCCGAGTGAAGACACAACTCCGCCCGTTACAAAGATGTACTTCGCTGGCATCTCTTCCTCGCTCTAAATTGTGTTTGAGAAGTTGTGCAGGTGGGGTGCACGATCAATTATGGCAGAAAAGCCTGTGGAAAGAAATTCAAAATGCACGGCGCGTTGACTAACGTGTCACGGTAAGCGAGAATACTTGAGGGTTGTTTGATGATCGTTTCTGAGATTCCGAACCCTAGGGAATTTCTCCCCCAAAAGTGGGCCTGTGGCGCAGCTGGGAGCGCGCTTCCATGGCATGGAAGAGGTCGCCGGTTCGATCCCGGCCAGGTCCACCAACGTTCCAGCTTGATCACCTTCCCGTCGGACAGGTTCCCGCAATCGTAGGCGGTAGTGCTACGCTCATCTCGTGCACTCATACCCACTCACGTGGCGACAGCCGCCTCGGCCGTCCCGCCAGGGCGCAACCCGCCGGCCCTACGCGCGCCGCTTGCTGGCGCTCGCAATCAGCGCGTTCGTCTTCGCGTGCGTCGTGCTTCCAGCCTCCGCTGTCAACTGGACCGTAGGCGCTCAGCCCACTCGCCTCGTCAACGGAGCTCCCGTTCTGTTCCAGGTGAAGCTCCCAGCCAAACTCGAATCCCTCACCGGAACCTGGCTTGGCCACCAGCTCACCTTCAGTTACGACGCCTCCACAAAGACCTGGTTCGCATTAGCGGGCGTAAGTTTCGAGACGACTCCAGGCAAGTACGAGCTCGATTTATCCGCCGAACGTGCCGCAACAAAAACTCCATTCAACTTCACGCGCTCATTCCTTATTTCCCGCGCCAAGTATCCTCAGATTAAAGTGGAGCTCACGGTCGAAAAGAAATTCACCGAGCCCAGTCCCGAGCAAGAAGCACAAATCGCCGAAAGCGTGAAGATCAAGCAGGACTACCTGAGCCGCGTGACCCCAACCCGTGAGTGGGACGGCAAATTCGCGGCCCCTGCCGATGCCGCCATCTCCGACGTCTTCGGTTCGCAGCGAATCTTCAACGGCAAGGCGCAGCGCCCGCATCTCGGCCTCGATTTTCGCGTTCCCGCCGGGACTCCCGTCGCGGCCATGAATCAGGGCACTGTACTGCTGGCGCGCTTCTTGTATTTTGAAGGCAACTGCGTGGTCATCGACCACGGCCAGGGCCTGCTCACCCTTTACTTCCATCTTTCCGAATTCAAAGTCAAAGAGGGAAACACCGTGAAGCGCGGTCAGGAAATCGGCCTGAGCGGCGGTACAGGACGAGCCACGGGCCCGCATCTTCACGTCGCGGTGCGCTGGCAAGGGACCTATCTCGATCCCTCACGGCTCCTGCAAATGCCTCTGCCTTAGCGGGTTCACGCCGCTCCGCTCGACGCTCGACTGAATCGTCCCGTTGCGCTGCGAGTCTCCTCGCGAAGGGCGTCCTTCAGAAAGTCCTTCAAATCGAGATTGCGAATCAGCCGGTGCAGGTAATTGGGATGCACCCCCAGAATTCCCGCGGCCTCCACATAGTTTCCGCGAGTTCGCTCCACTGCCTCCACGATGAGCTGCTTCTTCAGAGCCTTGACCCGCGAGTGATACCGGCCTTCATTCGTCTTCTGCGCGGGCCCGTATTCGAGAATCGATTCCGGTAAATCTTGCGACAGCAAAGCATCCGAATGCCCCAATACCAACGCGTGTTCAATCGCGTTCTCCAGTTCGCGGACGTTGCCCGGCCAGTCATGATGGGTCAGGCAGGCCATGGCCTCGCGCGATACTGGCTTTGCTTTTACTTTGCAGCGCCTGGCATATTTCTGCACAAAGTGGTGCGCCAGCTGGGATATGTCTTCTTTGCGCTCGCGCAAGGATGGCATCTTCAGTTTGACCACGGCCAGCCGGTAGTACAAATCGCGGCGGAATCTTCCTGCCCGCACGGCTTGGTTCAAGTCGCAGTTGGTAGCGGCAATCAGTCGGATGTCGACTTTAATCGGCCGCGTTCCGCCCACCCGCTCGAACTCGCGCTCCTGCAGCACACGCAGCAGCTTCACCTGAAGCGCCGGCGCCAGTTCTCCAATCTCGTCGAGGAACACCACGCCGCCGTCGGCCACTTCCAGCCTGCCTTTTTTCTGGACAACGGCTCCGGTAAAAGACCCGCGTTCATGCCCAAACAAATCGGCCTCCAGAAGCGTGTCGGGAATGGCCGCGCAATTGATCGCCACGAAAGGCTTGCTGCTCCGGCCGCTGTGCCGATGCAGAGCGCGGGCCGCCAGCTCTTTCCCGGTTCCGCTCTCGCCTTCGATCAACACGGTCGAGTCCGATGGCGCAACCCGCATCAGGAACTGATGAATCTCCTTCATGCGCACGCCTTCCCCCAGCAGGCTCGGCTCGACGCGGGCTGGAAGGGGCGTCCCCTTGTAATGTTCGTCCTCCAACAGAAACACAAAAACCGAATCGCCCACCGCGATCTCGTCGCCGTGATGCAGCCACTCTTCTTTCACCGACTTTCCGTTTACCGTGGTTCCGCTGCGGCATTCCAGATCCAGAATCTGAAAACGCCCCTCCACCTGCCGCAGACGGCAACTTTTTCGGAAAATCGACGCATCGATGACAGCCAAGGCATTCGAAGACTCCGGCCTCAGCAGGGCGTCGCCCTCTGGCAACGGCAGGGTGGAATCCTTGAGCGGCCCGGAAATGGCGAAAAGTCGAGGTTGCATACCTGGAAGGTCCTCCGGTCGAGCGACCCTTCTTACCACAGACAAACCCGAATCCAACCTGACCCTCGATCTTGTTACGATATCCGAACAGATAGCGGGACTATCTGGACGGATAGCGATTGCTGGACCACGAGCGGCAGTGCATCCGGGCTGGAACCGCCGCAATCGTTCGCCCCTAAATCACTGATGGGGAGCGAGTTGCGGGACCGGTGGTGATGGATCCGCGGCCTGATTTTGCCGTTGGACCCGCGCGTGCACGCCCCTCTCGCGCGGGGCGTCGGCAAAAGCGATGGGGGAAGCGCTTTTCCGTAAAAGTGTCGCTGGCACCCGCAAAGTCAGGGACTCGAAGGGACCCCCTCGTCGGGTCTCTGACTTCCTCTCTACCGCCGGCTTCTTCTCCACCGCGGGCACGCCCAATCTCTCTGGATAGGTCCGTCCCGGATCAGACAGCGGCCGCCTGTTGTTGTCCCGCATCTTCGGCTGCCGACAAGCTCTGCGCAACACCGTCGCGATAGCTAACACTTCTGCCAGAAATCGCAGGCACCCTCTCGCCCGGTACCAATATTCCAACCAGATTCAGCGGATCGGCTGCCGAAGCCGTCATCACTTCGCCGGTCAGCGGACTATTGCGCATCGCGCGCACCGACTCCACCGCCACGGGTAACGCAAACTGTTCGCCGAGGAATCCATCGACGAAACGCCCGCCGCGAATCTCTCCCCGATCCTCCAGCCGCCGGAAACCCATCAGCAATTCGCGCCACGGCGGCAGGTTCGCTTCCCGCGCCAGCAGATCGCGAAACACGATTCCGTAGCGCCGCAGCACCATCCAGCAGGCGGCCTCGACCGCGCGCGGCCTCTCCACGGCCTGGTCGGCGTGCAGCAGCGCCCAGCGTCCCGAGCTGTGCCGCGGACGCGTGCTGCGCCCGCTTCCCTGCCCGGCGCGCCGTTTGGGATCGATCAGCGATCGCAGGTTGTCGAATCCATCGGCCGTGACCAAACCCGCAGCCACCAGCTCCCACAAAGCAGTTTCGATCTCCGCTTTCAGCTTGCCGCTGCCGCGAACAATGTCGGCAAAGAACGAAGCTCCACGCTGCCGCAGAAAATCAAGCACCAGTTGCGCCCCATGGCTGAGTCCGCGTCCCTCCGAAGAATCTGCCGGGTGCCCCATGGCCTGCCCTGAGCTTGTCGAAGGGTCTCTCCGATTTTGCGAGACATGGGGATTCTCGCGGGGAATCATCCAATCGGCATCCTCGCGCACAAAGAAAGTAATCGGAGCGACGCTGGTAGGAATCACCCGCCGCTGTCGAGGCGCCTGTGTCGCGGCTTCTGACGCAGTAGCGCCGGATGAAGTCCCACCGTTCCCTTTCGCGCCGCTCGGATAATCCAGCGTTGCCGGATGCGGCGACAATCTTCCCCATCCCACTGCTCCAGTCAGGCAAAGCTGGTCGAGCCACTTGGAATCGTAGTCGGCGATGCGCCGCGCCAGAATCTGCCGCTCCCACGCATTCGCTGGAATCTCAAAACCCTGCAACTGCTGCAGCACTTCCAGCGTGCCGCGTTCGCCATTCACCTGCGTCCCCGCAGCCAAATGCTGCCAGCGCATCAGCCAGCGCATGAACTGCGCCGCCGTGACCGGCTCAATTTGCTTGCGCAGCGTCCCCACGGTCAGCCGGTGAATGCGCGCCAAGAGCCGCCGCTCGCACCATTCGACTTCCTGCTCGGGTGGATGGTCGTGTGGCGCGGGCACTCTTGCCCGCGAGGCAGCGCCACTAAAGTTTCCCCGCAGGATCGTCCCGCTGGCTTCCATGCGAAGCAACGCGTTCGAGATCTCCGAAGCCGCAAGCCCCAATTCCTCGCCCAGCTGTGACGCCGTAACCGGCCCCAGATGCGACATCCACCCCGTGACCAGCGTGAGCAATGCATCCTCGCGAGAGGTCTGCACCGTCTCAACATCTGCCAGAGTCTGCGCAAACTCGGCCGAAGGAAAAAGCGCCGCAAAACTCCGCGCCCGCTCCGCCGCCACCCAGTAGCGCCGGCGTCCCGCCGGCTGTCCCGATGGCGTCCCGCCATCGGCGACGGTCGCAATCGCAGCTCGACCTTCTCTTACCAGACGCTCGAAATATCCCGCCCACTCGCCCGCGCCACAGTCCATGTGGGGACAGCCGCCCTCGGCTGTCCGGCTCAGCACAGCTGAGCCGTCCTGGCTTGAGGTCGAGATGCTGTCCAAGAAACCAAGTCGAGCTGCGCTCGACTGGACAGCCGAGGGCGGCTGTCCCCACATTCCCAGCGACAGCTCCTCCGGCAGCGCCACCAGCGTATGCAGCACATCATGCAACTCATCCGCATCCCGCACATCGGGCCAGGCTTCGGCCCGCACCTGCTCAATCGCCGCTGGGTCAAGCTTCCCCACTTCCTCCAGCACCGACTCGGGCAGCATCCGCCGCATCTCGACCGCGCGCGCGCGCCGCTCCTCCAGCGGCGCATCGTCGAGAAACGCATAAGGATTCGCATTCAGAATTTCGTGCGAAAACTGCGACGGCACCGGCGTGTCCACCGCCAGCACACGAATCTTCCCTGACGCCATCCCGCGCAGCAGGGACTTCAGTCCCTCAATGTCCATGGCCTCAGTGAGCACATCTTTCATCACCTCGCCCACCAGCGGATGATCGGGAATCTTCCGCTCGCCCTCGATATTTTCAAAGCAGGCCGCCGCATCGGGAAACACCGACGCCAGCAGATCGTCCGACCGCATGCGCTGAATCTGCGCCGGAACTTTTTTTCCGTTCTGAAATCGTAACAAGGCCAGCGCACGGTTCGCGTCCCAGCGCCAGCGCGTGCCAAAAATCGGAGAATCCAGCGCCGCCTGCTCCAGAATCGGCTGCACGGTATCGGCTTGCAGAAAATTGAAAACATCGCCCAGCGGAAAACTGTGCTGCTCGGCCAGCGCGATGTTCAAACCGTTATCAGTCGCCGCAGCCTGCAACTCAAAGTTGAACCCGACGCAGAAACGTTTGCGCAGCGCCAGTCCCCAGGCCTTGTTGATGCGTCCACCGAAGGGCGCGTGGATGATCAACTGCATCCCGCCGCCCTCATCAAAGAAGCGCTCGGCGATCACAGTCTGCTGAGTTGGCACCGCGCCCAACACCGCGCGCCCTTGCAGAATGTATTCAATCGACTGCTCCGCACCGGAGTCATCGACCCCGCATTCATTTTTCAGCCACGCGACAGCCGCGGCCACGTCCGGCTGCGTCGCCGAAAATCCCACCGGCGAAGTGTGCGGCAGCATCTCGCTGATTTTCTGCCGCAGTTCGCCCACGTGTTCCGACAATTCCTGCGTCCGCGCCGGAGCCTCACCCCGCCAGAACGGAACGTTCGGCGGCGCGCCGTGCGCATCCTGCACCAGGATTCGTCCGGCATTAGTCTCGATGCGCTGGATCATCCACGAAGTGTTGCCCAACAGCATGATGTCGCCGCGATTGCTCTCCACCGCGAAATCCTCATCCACCGTGCCCACCACCACGCCATCCGGCTGGACCACCACGGTGTAAAGAGAATTGTCCGGGATCGCGCCGCCGCTGGTAATGGCCGCCAGCCGCGCCCCGCGCCGCGCCCGCAGCTTGCCATTCACTCGATCGCGATGAACATACGCGCCGTAACGCCCGCGCCGGGCGGCAATCCCTTCCGAGAGCATTTCGAGAATCGAATCGAACGTCGCCCGCGCCAGCTTGCGATAGGGATACGCCCGCCTCGCCATGGCGAACATCTCGTCTTCATCCCACTCTTCCGCCGAACACGCCGCCACAATCTGCTGCGCCAGCACATCCAGCGGCGCATCCGGAATCATCAACTGGTCCAGATCGCCCTGCCGTACGGCTCGCACCAACGCCGCGCACTCCAGCAAATCGTCGCGCGTCGTGGCGAACAGACGTCCCTTCGGCACCGCGCCCCGCCAGTGCCCCGACCTTCCCACCCGCTGCAACGCTACAGCAATCGCCCGGCAGGAATTGATCTGCACAACGAGATCCACCGTGCCGATGTCGATGCCAAGTTCGAGCGAGGCCGTTGCTACCAGCACCCGAATCTGCCCTTCTTTCAGCTTCTTCTCCGCCGCCAGCCGCAACTTGCGCGACAAGCTGCCGTGGTGCGCCGCAACATTTTCCTCGCCCATGCGCTCGCCCAGATTGTGCGCCAAACGTTCCGCCATCCGCCGCGTGTTCACAAACACCAGCGTTGACCGGTGCTGCTGGACCAGCGTCACCAACCGGTCGTAGATCGCATCCCACATCTCGTTCGACGCGATCGGCCCCAACGGCATCGGCGGAACCTCCACCGCAAGATCGAGGACACGCTTGTGCCCGATGTTGACGATGACGGCGTCGGAGGTGCGCGAGGAATCGGATTCAGGCACGGACTGGGAAGGGCACGACTTCAAAAGCCTGCCCTGAGCGAAGTCGAAGGGTGCCGTGACAGCCGCTGAATCGTTCGCGGCTTCAGCCGCTGAGGTTGGCTCTCCTGTCCGAACCCGGCTCCCCGTCAGAAAATGCGCCACTTCTTCAATCGGCTTCTGCGTCGCCGAAAGCCCAATGCGCACCGGAGGGCGATGCGAAAGAGCGTCTAGACGTTCCAGCGACAGCACCAGATGCGCCCCGCGCTTGTCGTCAGCCACGGCGTGGATTTCATCCACAATCACGGTTTCCACGTCGCGCAGAATCGCGCGGCTGCGGTCGGCGGTCAGCAGAATGTAAAGCGACTCGGGCGTGGTCACCAGAATATGCGGAGGCCGCTTCAGCATGGCCCGCCGCTCGGGCTGCAGCGTGTCGCCGGTGCGCACCGCTGTCCGAATCTCCGGCATCAGCAACCCGCGCTCTCCGGCCAGCGCGAGGATCTCCCCCAGCGGCCCTTCCAGATTTTTTTGGATGTCGTTGCCCAGCGCCTTGAGCGGTGAAATATAAAGCACTTCCGTCCGGTCCGCGAGATCTCCGGCCAGTGCCTTGCGCACCAGCCGATCAATGCAAGCCAGAAACGCAGTCAGCGTCTTGCCCGACCCGGTGGGAGCAGAAATCAGCGTCGTCCGCCCCGCGAGAATGTGCGGCCAGCCTTGCTCCTGCGGCTCGGTCGGCGTGCCAAACTTCCGCACAAACCAGTCCGCTACGAGAGGATGAGCCCAGGTCAAAGAGGCAGGAGGGGACTGCATTCGGGTATTGTAGCCGGAATCTCTAGTTTCGCAAATTGTTCGCTATACATTGCTTGCGGTACTAAGAAAGCTGAGGCTCGATCTTGAGCGCGACGTCCAATTTGAGTATGATGAATAGTAATAATAATACTTCGAGGTTCTCAGGATGACCAGTTCCAGAGTTGCCGAGCTTCGGCGGGAAGACATCGCCGCCGCCGCGAAAACCTTTCGCTCCACCCGCCAGATGACGAAGTGGAGCGTGGTTGTCGAAGGCCGCGAGTTGCCCGCGAGGCCGCTCGTCCTGGAAGCAGCAGGAGTACCCCCGAACGATCCCACAAATTCGCACCAGGCGGTCGCGCTCCTGAAATCGCGGGGCTTCGAAGTCCGCTACCAGGGCAAAACGATTCAACAGGAAGATGCGAAGCAGGCGATGTCGCCGGGAATCGACGACCTCATCCGCAAATTGCGGGGCCGCTATGCTGGCACACATTCGTTGCTCGAAGATCGCGAACGCGAACACCGGATTGAGAAGGACCGCCTCGCCCGATGAGTAAAACGTATGTGCTCGATGCCAGCGCCGTGCTAAGTCTTCTGCAGAACGGCCCTGGAGCCAGCCGCATGGAACAATTGCTGAAAGAAGCGGACCGGTTGAGCACTCCCCTGTTGGCTTCCGTCGTGAACTGGGGAGAAGTTTTCTATCTCTCATGGCAACGCCACGGGGAGCAGTCCGCTCGTGAGACTCTGGCCGATCTCGCGCACCTTCCCATTCAGGTCGTACCCGTGGAACTTCCCCAAGCGCTCAGAGCCGGCGAACTAAAGGCGCTGCACAATATTCCTTATGTAGATTGCATCGCCGCCGCACTCGCGGTTGAACATGGAGCCACGCTGGTCACATCGGACCGCGATTTCGAGAGGCTCGGACGCCAGTTTTCCATCCTGTGGATCGCTCGTTCCTGAATCGACCGCCGCCCAATGCTAGAATCCCGCGATGCCGCAATCCTCCGCAGCCGCCCGTGCCCGCAAAATCAAACTCCTGCTCTTCGACGTGGATGGCGTTCTCACCGACGGCAAATTATTTATCTTCCCCGCTCCCGCTGGAGCCGAGCAGTCGACCCAGGAACACGCCGCACAACATGCTGCTACAAACGCTGCACCCAAAGATCAGGGCGGCTTCGGATTCTCCTGTCAGAGCCTGATTGAAGCTAAAGGCTTTCACGCCCACGACGGCACTTCGATCTCGCTGGCGCGCCTGGCCGGCATCAAGACTGGAATCATTACCAAGCGCATCTCGGAAACCGTCGCGCTCCGCGCCCGCGACCTAAGGCTCGAGCACGTGCATCAGGGCGTGCATGACAAGCGCTCGTGCTTCGAAGAAATTCTCCAGCAGGAAGGACTCAAGCCCGAACAGGCAGCTTTCGTTGGCGACGACGTCATCGATCTCCCGGCCATGCGCGCCGGAGGCCTGGCGATCGCCGTGAACAACGCCCGCGCCGAAGTCAAACAAGAAGCCCACTACATCACGCCCCACGCCGGCGGCGACGGCGCCCTGCGCGACGCGGTAGAGTTCATCCTCAAAGCGCAAGGCAAATGGAAACAAGTGCTGGAAGCCTACATCGGAGAGAGAAGTGCGAAGAGAAGCTCTTAGCTATTGGCTCTTAGCCTTTACCTTGAAGCCCCAACACCGTATCGATCAACGTTGCGGCTCACGACGAGAACAAGCTCTTAGCCGTTAGCTCTTAGCTTTTAGCTTGAAACCCATCGTGGAAAGATCGATGTGCGTTTGGCAGAAGGCGTGGTTCAGAGGAACACGCTTGTCCTCGAGACTTGTCCTCGAGAAAAGAGGGCAGAGTTTCTGCAGTTCGACTCTTCGAGGTTTTGACTTAAGCTAAAAGCCAAGAGCTAAAAGCCAAGAGCTGAGCGAAGCTCACAAAAAAACCCACCGGACGCTTGCTTGGGGCGTGCTCGGGTCAGCATCCGATGGGCTACCGTTTCTCCTTACTCACCCTGTTGTTTTCAGGAGTATGTGGAATTATTAAACCGCAACGGGCCGTGAAGTTGCGTCTAATTTTGTAAAAGTTTGTAATTTCCGCCGCATCGTCCGGCGCTACGAAATCAATCTCTCAGGGTCACCGTTTTTGCCGCCATCAACTCGGTAAACCGTTTGTCTTTGCGGAGTTCGGCGAACTCCACATCTTTGTACACGTTTTTCAAGTCCTTGTATCCCTCTTCCTGCGCCTTCTTCAAATACTCCAGCGACCGGTCGGAGAAACCCATCTTGGCATAGAGTTTCGCCACCGTGTAATCGTAATGGGCGCGATCATCGGGGCTGGGCAACTGAGCCTGCACCCCGCCGCGCGAAGTATGCGCAAAGACGTCCGGGTCGAGTTCCAGCGCGTGCTGATAGGCAATCACCGCAGGCTCAAACTCTTTCTTGGAGAAAAGTGCCGCGCCCAGATTGCTGAAGAATGACGGCGAGTTTGCGTCGAGAGCAATCGCCTTGCGATACTCCTTCACAGCCGCCGGGTATTTTTTCTCCTCGTAGAAGACCACGCCCAGATTGTTGTGGGCATTGGCTGCCTGGTGGTCCACTTTGATCGACCGCTCAAACGATTTTCGCGCTTCCCGATACCGCTGCATCATCAGTTCGGTGATGCCGATCTTGTTCAGCAGCGCCGCGCTCTGTTGCTTGGCCAGCGCCGCCCGGTAATAGTCGAGAGCGTCCAGATAGAGTTTCGAGCTGCGCAGCTCGTCGGCTTGCGCTTCCAGATCTTCCTCGGTCGCATCCTTCGCCGGAGGATCAATGGTACGCAGCAGCGGCGGCATGATCTGCACCTGTTCCGAATGGGAAACCTGCGCCGCGGCGTTAACCGAGCACACCATCACCACGGAAACTGACGCAACCATGATCATGATGAAGAGTAGCGAGAGAGGAGCCAGACAGGTTCTCGCGAAGCACGTTCTCGGGCAGGACATAAACCACCCCCAAGCGAGCGCATGTATTCTGCCACAGTTCCCGCCGGTCAGCGAGCCCTTTGAACCGCAATAACCGCACGTTCGGCCCGCTTCCTTGTAGAACTGCACCGCCGTCCAACCCCAACCCCTCAGTGCGGCGGATTCTGCCCGCTATCTGGTGGCTTAGACACCGGAGCGTCGGCTTTGTCATCCTTAAATATGCCCGCAATTTTGCCGAAGAAACCCTTCTTTTTCTTGAGGTCCTGGCTGTCTTGCCCGTTCACCGGCTGGGTGGGAGGAGTAATCGGCTTGTCGCCTCCTAGGAGCCGGGTGAAGAATCCAGCCACTCCATTCTGCTGATCGCAGGTCTCGCGCGGTTCGGTGCCGGCAATAAATGCCGCCACGTAATCATCTGGGCAACTGGACGTTGCCAGCCGGTTGGTGGCCTTGTCCAGCTGCACGTCCACCACGCCGGTAGGCTGCGGAAATGGCCGCATATCGGAATACCCTGGCAGCGCCGCCGCCTTTTTCATGAACTCGGTCCAGATCGGCGCCGCAGTCTGCGCCCCGCTCAATCGCAGGTCGCTATAATCGTCGAATCCTACCCAGACAATGCACAGCAGATTCGAGGTATATCCCGCGAACCAGCCATCGTGCGATGTCCCCGTCTTGGCGGCCGCAGGAAGTGTGAATCCACGTCCGCGAACCGGAGTGAAGGCAAGCCCGTTGTTGACCACTCCTTCCATCATGTTGGTCATGACGTAGGCCACGCGCGGATCCAGCACCGGGCGCCGGTCGGTGTTGAAGTTCGCAATTACATCACCCTTAGCATTGCGCAGTGAATTGACCAGGATCGGCGAAATCCGGAATCCGTTGTTGGCGAAGGATGTATAGGCGCCGGCCATGTCCAGCGGAGTCGCATCGTAGGATCCCAGGGCCATCGCCGGCGTCGCCTTCACCGAAGCAATGCCCGCAGAACGCGCCAGATCCGCGACCTTGTCGTAGCCCACTTCTTCCGCCACCTTCACCGTGGCGTTGTTTAGCGACATGGCCAGCGCGTATCTTAAGTTTACTTCGCCGTGGTACTCCTCTTTGTAGTTGCGCGGCTCGTAGATCTGGTCGCCGTAGGCGAATGACGACGGCGCGTCCGTCACCGTCGAGGCCGGAGTGATCACCGTCGCCGATCCATCCACCGCCGTATTCATCGCCGCCGCGTAGACGAACGGCTTGAAGATCGATCCCGTCGGCCGCTTCGCCAAGGCGTGATTCAGCTGGCTCCAGGCATAATTACGCCCGCCCACCAACGCCAGAACCGCGCCGGTGTGGGGATCCATCACCACCATCGCCACCTGCGCCTGCGGTCCCTGCTCTACTTTTACTTCCACTTTTTTCCCGACCTTGGTCCGCTTGGTGCGCAGCTTGGTCACCTGGTCGTCCACCAGCTTGATGCCCATTTCCACCGACTGTGCCGCTGCCTTCTGCAGTTGGGGATCAAGCGTGGTGTAGATGCGATACGACTCGTCATTCAGATCGTGCTCGTTGAACCGGCTGATCAGCGCATCACGCACCATGTCGACGAAGTAGGGCGCGTCGCTGGCTTCCACGTTTGGAGGCGCCAGCTTGAGTGGCGCAGCTTTCGCTTTCTCTGCCTGCTCCTTGGTGATGACGTGGGTTTCCACCATCGACTCGAGGACAAGGTTGCGTCGCTCCAGCGCGCGCTCCGGATGCCGGTAGGGCGACAGATAACTCGGCCGCTGGATCAATCCCGCCAGCAACGCCGCTTCCGGCAGCGTGATGTCCTTCAAGTCCTTATTAAAGTATGACTTCGAGGCTTCAGCGAACCCGCTGATCGCGAATGACCCTCTCTGCCCCAGGTCGACCCAGTTCGCGTAGAACTCGAAAATCTGCTGTTTGCTGAACTTCTGCTCCATCTCCTCTGAAATCAGCATTTCGGTGAGCTTGCGCTTGACTGTCTTATCTTCGGGATTCAGGAAGAATCCTCGCGAAAGCTGCATGGTCAGCGTCGAGCCGCCCTGGTCATAGCGCTGGTGCGTCAGCCCAACCCGCCGGCTCAGGTCCGCCCACAGCGCCCCAAACATGCGAACGAAATTCACTCCGCTATGCTCAAAGAACCTCCGGTCCTCGATGGCCAGCACCGCCTGCACCATCACCGGGGGAATGTCGTTGTACTTCACCAGTTCGCGTTTGGAGCGCTGTTCCGCGTCAAACAGCGCCGTCACCAGTTCTGGCTCTAGTTCGTAGGCCGAAAGCTCGTTCCCTTTGCTTTCGATCTGCTCTACCTGGCCGTCATGGATCGTAATCTGCGCCGCCTCTGGGCTATGGTAGGATTCCGGCCCCGGGCTGATTTCAATCCCGCCGCTGGTCAGGCGGAACGTCCCCAGCCGCGACTCCCCTTCTTTGTCGGAATACCCGCCCCGGCGCAATTCGGCTGCAATTGCTTTGGCGTCAATACTTTCCCCGCTACGCACGGTTTGCGGCAGGGCATAAATCTTGGCCGAATTGCTGAAAACCGGGGTGCGGAAGCGCCGCTCAATAATTCGGTCATACTTGATGTAGAAATATGAAAACGCGCCCGTACACGCGAGCGCAAGGATGAGAAACGCAGCCAGTCCGGCGCGCAGCACGGGATCGCGCCGCCATCCCTGTCCGCTGTTCCCCTTCGGAATTTTGATCTTGATAGCCACGATTTCGGGCGGAATGCCCCCCTCTTATCAGACGGTAGGACGCACGAAAAGGTTGATCGCGCTGTACTTCCGACTCTCCACGCCTGATCAACGATAAGCGGTACACCGCCACGCGACCTCAGGAGAGGGGATTATTCCTATTGTAACGCCGTGCGCCCAAACAAAAAGAGACCCGCGAACCTGCAGGTCTCCAAGCCGTTAACCAGCAATTGCCGATTAGCAATTGACGATTCACGATTGCTGATCTTGACTACGATTCCGTTAGCCGGCCCGGGTTCTGCTTTGACGCGGAGCCGCTTGCGGCGCCTGCATCATTGTGGATCGGTCACCGCCCAATATCCACTCGAGGGCAGCAGCACATTCGAGAATGGTTGAGTCAGCGCGCCGGTGCTCGCTGCCTGGAAAGCCGACAGCTGGACTGAGGTGATTGTGCTGACATCGCCGCTATGGGAGAACAGGTATGTACCGCTTTGCTCAAACTGCCCATTGCCCCCCAGGAAAAGATTCCCGAACGGCGAACCTATCGCTGGAGTGAGCGCTCCCGTGGTGGCATTGAGTTGAAAGCCTTCGGTTGGATTATTGATCGTAGCCTGATCGTTGATACTGAACGTGTAAGCGAATCCTGCTGCAGGGTTCACCGCCAGGTTAAAGGGAGCGCTGGTGGTAGGCGATTTGGCAACTTGTGCGATGGCCCCGGCATTGGCCCCGGTCTGCGCGATCGAGAAAGTGTAGATGTTGGTGTCGTCGGGGGTGCCCGTGTAGAAAGTCGTACTCCCGCTGATCCCAATCAGGAACGCCCCGGTCGCGTCGCCCTGCACTTGCCACATGGGAACGGCAAACGGGCTGCCCGGAACGGCCGTGAGTGAACCGGTAGTGCCGACAACGTAGGCGCCCGTCTTGGTAGCCGTGTGCGTGATCAAATTCGGGTCCTCGGTCACGTACAGATATTTGCCCAGCCCGTCCATACCCAGATTCATCGGCGAATCCGTGCCGGTGGAAAAAGGCGGGACTGCGGTGAGGGCGCCGGTGGTACCGATCTGGTAGATCAGAATCTGGTTGAAAAAGGGCTGCGAGATAAAAAGAAGCGTCCCAGCGGGATTGGTGATTACGCTGACCTGCCGGAAGGTTGTCACCGGAATACTTGCACTCAGGCTGACCGTCACCGGGAAGCCATTCAACGTCGTGAGCGTGCCCGTCTTGCTGATCGACCATCCGTAAATCAGATTTTTCTGCGCCAGCACGGCGTAGAGGAACTGCTTTTGCGCGACCACCACGCCTGCGCCCGGATCGCCGGACATAATCGGCAATGGAGTGAAGTTGGAAGTCGCCTGAAACGTCCCCGCACCCGCACTCAATGTGTAGCTGTTCATGGTGCCGTCAAAGGAGTCCACCGTAAAGGCGAAGGCCGAGGGCGCGGCACCGCCGCCTCCGCCACCGCCACCACCGCCACCGATCCCTCCACCGCCATTGCCACCGCTGCCGCAGCTGTTACTGCTGAAGGTGTTGGAGCATTTGTATTGACCACTGCAACTGGTCCAGAAGAGCAGGCCCAGCGCCACGGTCAAAATCAGCAGGATACGCAGTCTCAAGGTCATGCCACACTCCAGGTCATGCCACTACTTCATTCGTTCGTCCGTCGCCACAAAAAAATCGGTGATTTACGGACCGCATGCGCCGGGATCAGGCGAGACAGCTGGACCTGCGGCCGAAGCCATACCCACGTATACCGGCTGGGAAGATACACCGCGGTACGTGGCCACGACTTTGTAGGATCCAGTCAGCACCCAGACAGCCAGGGTGGGTGTGCCCACATCCTGGTAGGTGCAGACGAAAGGATCGACTGCCGTGAGTAACCCCGTTTTGCTTATCGTGATATCTTCCGGGGGCGCAGGCAATGCCTGAAAAAAATTGGAATCAACCCCGTCGGGCGTTACCGTGTAGGTGACCAGGTTCGAGAGATCCTTCGTCGGCCCATACGTATAGTTGCCAGTGGCCGTCAGCTGAATGGTTGAGCCTTCACCCTTCAGCTCGAAAAACCCGCCCGTGGAGTTAGCCGACGCCGACAGGTCGATCGTCTTCAGGCTGGCCGTTCCGCAGCTGGTAAGGCTAATCGCCAGCAGACCTACAAACGCAGTCAGAAAAATTGTGCGCTTCACGTTACGAGTACCTCCAGAGATTCACTTCTCTGCGATCATGTCAGGACCCCTCGGCAGCGGACAAGAAAAAACACCTCTCGTAACACACCAAAGTCACTGCCGCCATCGGCTTTTAGCGCTGTGTACCAAAGAGGGAAAAGCAGACAGAGTGCGCCCATTTCAAACTGCGTCGCGGAAGCGCGCACGCAGAAAACGAAAGGACAAGCACCAGAGGGCGAGAAAATAGAGGTCAGGGATCAGGGGTCAGAGGCTAACGGTTCCCGCTGTTGGGCGTGAAATGCAGAGTAAGCGAATATCCAGGAAGGTTGACCGGCACGCTGTAGTCTGCCTGCAGATAAACTCCGGCCAGCCCCGGCTGCCCGATGCGCTGCACGCTGACCTGCTCCGGCGTTAACGCGATGTCGTGGGCCTTTGCCTTGAGCAGGACCGCATTGCGCAAGTCCTCGTCGGTCTTGTTGGGATTGGATCCCCCAAGCACGGCAACTTCTTTGAGGTCGTCCTGAAATTGAAAATTCGCCATTTCGGGTGGAATGACCTGCACGCAAGCGATGATGGCAGCCACCATCGCCGCAATCCCGAGAATCAGCTTAAATGTACCCATTGCGAAATATCCCGTTTCGCCCTGGCCATGCCTCTGCTTGAAGCTTCAGCCAGTCCCGCGAAGTAATCCCTTGAGATGGTTTTCTACCTCAGAAATCGTAACATCGCGCACTTCGCGGGTCGAGCGAAGAACGATTTCCACGGTACCTTCGGTAACCTTCTTTCCCACCGTGACCCGGAACGGGATTCCTACCAGGTCGGCGTCTTTGAACTTGACCCCCGGCCGCTCGTCGCGGTCGTCGAGAATCACGTCAAATCCAGCCGATTCGAGGCGCTTCGCGATGTCGACGGCCGCCTTCAGCAGGTTTTCGTCCTTCACATTGACCGGCGTCACGACCACTTCAAACGGCGCAATCTGCGGTGGCAGCCAGAATCCGTTCTCGTCGTTCGACTGCTCGACGGCGGCGGTCAGAATGCGTTCAATCCCAATCCCGTAACTGCCCATAATCGGCGTGACCTCTCTGCCGTTCTTGTCGAGCACGCGAGCGCCCATGGATTCCGAATAGCGATACCCCAGCTTGAAGATGTGCCCGATCTCGACCGCCGTATCGATGCGCAGCGCCTTGCCGCAATTCGGACAAGCCTCGCCCGCGGCAACTGCGCGCAGGTCGGCATACGCCGTCGGCTGAAAATTTACGCCCGGCGTCAGATTCTTCAGATGATAGTTTTCCTGATTCGCGCCGCCGATCAGATTTGTCCGGCCTTCGAGCGCCTTGTCGACCAGCAGCACGGGCAGCGCCGAATCTTTTTTCAGATCCTTGGCCCACTCGATGCCGATCGGTCCCAAATATCCCGCTGGAGATTTGAACAGCGCCTTGATCTCGCCCTCTTCCATGGGACGCGTGGCCACCGCTACCGTGGCGTTGAGCTTGGCTTCGTTCAGCTGATGATCGCCGCGCATGAGCACCACGATCGCCCGCAACTTTATCTTTCCTTTCGGATCTTTCTTGTCTGAGGTCGGCTGGTCTGAGATCGGCTCGTCGGCCATCAGCGCCAAAGTCTTGATCTTGTTCTTCGGCGACACGCCCAGAAAACGCGCTACATCTTCAATCGTCTTCTGCCCCGGCGTGTGTACCAGCAGCGGCTTGCCGTCGCCCTCGGCCGCCAGATCGGCCACCGCCTCCAGTTTCGACGTTGCCTTCTCCAGGTTCGCCGCGTACTTGCAGCCTTCGCAGCTTACAATCTGATCCTCGCCCGCCGGAGTCCGCACCATGAACTCGTGCGATTCCTTTCCGCCCATCGCTCCCGAATCTGCCTCGACCACCATGTACTTCAGCCCGCAGCGGTCGAAGATGCGGCAATACGTCTCGTAATGTTTCTTGTAGGAAACATCCAGCCCGGCGGCGTCAATGTCGAACGAGTAGGCGTCCTTCATCATGAATTGCCGCACCCGCAGCAGGCCCGCCTTCGGCCGCGCCTCGTCGCGAAACTTCGGCGCAATCTGGTACCAGATCTGCGGCAGCTGCTTGTAGCTGCGCAACTCTTTCAAGGCAATGGACGTCATGACCTCTTCCTCGGTCATGCCCAGGCACATTTCGGCGCCCTTGCGATCCTTGAGCCGGAACAGGTAGTCGCCCATCAGCGACCAGCGCCCGCTGGCCTCCCAAACCTCCCGCGGATGCAGCGCCGGCAAATAAAATTCCTGCCCGATCCGGTCCATCTCCTGGCGGACGATGGCCATGATCTTGTTAAACGACCGGTTGCCGAGAAACAGATAGGAGTAAATCCCCGCCGCCAGCTGCCGAATGTACCCAGCCCGCACCAGAAATTTGTGGCTGGCAACTTCGGCGTCCGCCGGCGCCTCGCGGAGTGTAGGAATGAAGAGTTGGGACCAACGATGCATAGGTTTTCCTGTAGTGGAATTGGCTATTGTAAATGATCGCCCAGGACAACCTATTCAAGGCGGATGCCGTTGTGGGATTGACTCATTGAGAGATTGAATCATTGACTCATTTAAAGTCCACCGCTTATAACCCCTTGTTGTGTTTCGCGGTACGCAGCGACGCTGCGCAGATGGCCAATAGCCCGTTCGCTTCTTTGAGCAGTAGCGCAAGCTTTTCCGTCGGGACTACTCCTGTGTCGCCGAGAAGTTCCAGCCAGAATACGGTTTCATCCGCTTCCTCAACCACGATGTTAATTTTCGAGATAAACTCAGCTTTCGACCGAGACGGCAAACTGCGCGATAATTCGCCGCGACCGCCGTACCCGAACGCAACAGCTGCTTCCCGATCACGTCGCCCTCTCGCGTGCGAGGCAAGGACCGAGACACGCTTACAATCCGGATGGCAAACTGCTTCGTACGCACTTTCAAGGCCCCGGCTTGATCCAGCATGTTCATGCGGTTTTCAATGACTTAATGTGTCAATCCCTCAATGATTCAATCCCTACACCAGTTCCGTGCTCCACAAATCGTGCAGATGCACAATCCCCTCCAGCTTCCCCGCTTCGTCCACGACCATGAGCGACGTAATCTTCTTTTCTTCCATCAGCGCCAGGGCCGTTGCCGCAAATTCAGCTGCGCCGATCGTCTTCGGGTTTCGAGTCATGGCCGCGCCCGCCGTTAGATCGAGCACGTCTTTTCCGCGCTTCTCGAGCAGTCGCCGCAGATCTCCGTCGCTGATGATGCCCACCAGTCGCTCGCCCTCTACTACGGCGGTCACGCCCAGCTTTTTGCGCGACATTTCATAGATCACGTCCGGCATTTTGGCCTGCGGCGTCACCCGCGGCAGCGCGTCGCCTGAATGCATCAGAGATTCCACCCGCGCCAACCGCTTTCCCAGCTTTCCTCCGGGATGCAGATTGGCGAAATCTTCTTCTTTGAATCCACGCTTTTCACTCAGCGTCACCGCCAGCGCATCGCCCAGCGCGAGCATCGTCGTAGTCGATGCCGTGGGCGCCAGGCCAAGCGAGCAGGCCTCCTGCGCCACGGAACAATCCAAAGCCACATCCGCCGCCGCGGCCAAAGTGGACCAGACCTGTGCCGAGTTTGCCTGTGTGGAGCGGGCACTCTTGCCCGCTGCTTTTGACTTGGCTCGCAGCTCAGCTGGATCTCGCGATAATTTTGTTGCAGACTTTGCCGCTCCCCGTGGAGTTTCGCTGCCGGCGGCAGTCGCGGGCATGAGTGCCCGCGCCACACGAGCATCGCAAATCTCATCCCCAGTCATGGCGATCAGCGGCACCCGCAGGCGCTTGATGGTCGCCAGCAGCGCCAGTATTTCTTCCGTCTCCCCGGAAGCCGACAAGGCCAGCACCACATCACCGCGCACGACCATGCCTAAATCCCCATGCAGCGCATCGACCGGATGCAGATACAGCGCCGGAGTCCCCGTCGAACTCAGCGTGGCCGCAATCTTACGCGCGATCAACCCGCTCTTCCCCATGCCCGTCACCACAACACGCCCGCCGCAGGAAAACATCAAATCTACCGCGCGCTGAAACGCTCCGGCCATCGGACCGCCAATGCGATCCGCCAGCGCCCGCAGCGCCTCGGCCTCAATCCGCACCACGTTCTCGCCGATGTGCTTCATCTTAGAAATTTCGCGTTAAGAAGAGCAGAGACAAAAACAGAAAGGATGTTAGCACGCGCGTGGAAGAGCGGCTTCGGGCTTCCGCTATCGGGCTTCGGCGAAACTTTCAGATGAACGTTTGACAGTAAGTCTCCAACCTTACGAAGGTAAATCAAGAGCGGCGTGCAGCTTTGTGCTTTGCAGAAGCCCGACAGCCGAAGCCCGAAGCCCAGGTCTGCGAACCGCCCTAGAAATGATCCTCGCTCGCGGCCGGCGTCGCCACCGGCTTCTGCCCCAGCACGGCCAATCCCTTCGCCTGGATGATCCGGTCCCAGGGCCCGGCCTGCCAGTTGTCCCGCATCTTCGCCGGATGCCGCCACGGCGGCAGCGCCACCATCAGATTTCGCGCCGTCGCATGCACGTAAGGTTCATACATCGACCGCAACTTGGCCAGCTTCTGCCGCGCTTCCTCGCCCGCCCGCAATTTCAATCCCGCTGCCGTCAGCGTCTCCCGCACCGCGTCGAAGTCGGCGTCGGTCATCCGTTCCGCCGCCTGCGGATCGTAGCGCGCGTTCACCACCTGTGCCAGATCCACGGCCGCATGCCGCGCCATGGCAAACGTCAGCCTCGCCTGCCCGGGATGAATCCCCTCGATACCCGTAATCACCAGGGAAGTCACATCCAGCATAGTCAGCAGCGCGCCCAGCCACGACTGGTTGCTGTGCTGCGAACGAAAGAAACTCAGCACCGGATAAGAAATCCCGCTCTCCAGCAACTCCCCTGCCCAGCGCTCCCAATCGCGCAAAATCTCATCCAGAACGATCTGCTCGATGGCTGGATTCTCCGAACTGCCCGCCAGCCGCACCAGCAACTCGGTCGCAGTCGGCGGCGATCCGGCGCGCGCGTCGAGCATAGAGATCTGAATCTCACGCCGCGAAAATGAAGCGTACACCACCGGCAGGTAGCCGATCACCACGCCCAGAAAGGCAAATCCCATGAACGCTTCGAGCACCGAGAGTGCCCGTGCCAGGCTCGACGTCGGCACAATGTCGCCATAGCCCAGCGTGAAAAACGTTTCGCCGCTGTGGTAGATGATCCTGCCAAACGTAATGGGCTCATTGCCCAGCTGTTCATGCCCGCCAATGCCATATTGCAGCAGCGCAAAACCCAGGATCAGGCTCGCCGCCCAAAACGCCAGCAGCATGATCAGCGACAGCGGCCCGAAGTATCCCAGAAAACTCTGCTGCAGGGCGGCCCGGCTGATGCGCTTTGCCACCGCCTTCCAGGGCAGCCAGGTGCGCCGGTAAAACCACGCCGTCAGCCGGAAGTGTCGCGTGACCCGCCGCGGCAGCACCACCGTCTCAAAAGCATCCAGCAGCACCACAAAAATGATCACGACGCCGAAAATAGCCGCGACGATGCTGCCGTGATGGTTCATGTGGAGTCCGTCTCAGGTGGATGTGATGCGGTGGAAAGAGTAACAGATTCGGGCTTCGGGCTTCGGCTATCGGGCTTCAGCTAAACCCTGTTGTCTTTCGTCGTCCACGTTCTCCGCGGCAATTCTTTGCGATCTCAGCGGTTAGAGCCTGCTGCCTCGGGCCCGCCCGGAGCCAGATAGCTGAGGCCCGAGGCCTGGGTTTGAGCCGAAGCCCGATTGCTAAAGCCCGAAGCGGCGCTCCTACTGCGGCTTGGCCGGTGCCTGTGCCGGCGGCGTTTGCGCCGGAGCCGTCTGCCCGGCCGCCGGTTTCGCGGCTGGCGGTTTGGTTGTGGAAGCTGCCGTCCCTGGCTTGGCCGCCGGTCTCTTCTTCACGGCCGGTTTCTTCACAGGCTCGCTATCGTCCACCACAATTTTCTTCGGCGGAGGCGCAGCCGGAACCACCGCTTGCGCTGCCTTCAGATCCGACCGCAGCCGTACGATCTCGGCTTCTTTCGCCGTCGCCACATTTTCCAGCCGCTCGGCCAGCGCCTTGCGCGTGCCCTCAAATCCCTTCAAGTCGTTGGCCAGCGCCTGCAAGTCATCCTTCGATCCGAATGCCCCGGTCGATTCCACCACGCTGCCCAGCACGTCATATAACGCGTCGAGGTTGCGATAGAGACGGAAGGTCGCGGGCACATCTTCCGGCGCGGCTCGCAGCTTTTCGATGATCTCCGGCAGCGCGTTCTGCAGATTGCGCTGAATCGAATCCACGTTGCCAAGCGCCTGCCGCTTCGACGCAGCGTCGGCCTTCCAGCGCTCGATGCGCAGATTGGTAAGGTCGGACTGCGCCGATTTCGAGGTCGTCTCCAACTGCGTGAGCAGCCCGTTCAGCTGCGTCACCGACCCGTAGGAAACCGGAGCGCCCTGCGCCGACACCACTGTTCCCTGCACGGAATACTGCGTAGACGGCGGCACAGGACCTTGGGGTGGAGATGTCTGGGCGTGCAGAACCGCGGCAAAAACGCCCGACGCAATAACGATAGAGAAGACAACAACGATGCTGGAAACCAAGGCCGCGGACCTGCGCGAACGAATCCTCAGAGCAATATGTGCAAGTTTCATTTTTCGCAGACGTGGCGATTCCGTGCACCAGCATACTACAAGCCTGCCCCCGGCTTCGGGCTTCAGCTATCGGGCTGCGGCTCAAACCCGGGCTGCGGGCTTTTCGCTATCGGGCTTCGGTCTAAACCCTCTTGCTTCTTCTGTCTCAGCGCTCTCCGCTGTCTCAGCGTTCTCCGCGGCAGTTCTCTGCGATCTCAGCGGTTAAAGGCTTTCTGTCTCGGGCGCGGCCGGAGCCTGACGGCCGAAGCCCGAGGCCGCCCTTTCTTCTTGCTCTCTCCGGGATGATAATTGAAACGATAATTGAAACGTCTTATGTTTCCGAAAGTTGTCGCTCACCGAATGCAAGCCTGCCTGTTTGCTGCAGCTGTCGCCGCGCTCCTGGCGATCTCCGCGCATTCCTCCGCCCAGGATCACGCCCAGCGCCTGATCCTCAAAGACGGCTCCTATCAATTGGTCACCAAATATGAAGTTATAGGAGAGCGCGTCCGCTACTTCAGCGCCGAGCGCGACGAGTGGGAAGAACTCCCCAAATCTCTGGTGGACTGGCCCGCCACCGAAAAGAACGAGGCGGAACAACACGAGCAGGACCGCGCCGCCGCAGAATCAGCGGTCAAACTCGAGAAGCAAATCGAAAACGAAAACGCCGCTGCGGCCAAGCTTCCCGAAGTCGCGCCGGGACTGCGCCTGCCCTCCGACTCGGGAGTTTTTCTACTCGACAATTTCAAGAGCCAGCCCCAACTGATTGAGGTCGCCGAAGCCGAGGGCGACATCAGCCAAGGCAGCAAGGGCAACATTTTTCGCGGAGCTCTGGCCAAGCAGGCTGTGGAGCTCCCCGGCGATCACGCCAAGGTGCAATCCCACGTCGACCTTCCCTCGTTCTACCTCAACCTCGAATTGCCGCCGGCGGCTGCAGCTCCACAGCAGAATCCGCAATCGCCCGAGGCAGTCGTTCCGTTCGATCGCTTCCGCATTATTCGCACCCAGCCCAAACCTGGCAAGCGCGTCCTGGCCAACGTCACACGCAACGTCAGCGGCAAAGTCAGTCAGGAACAGCATTTCGAAAAAACCACCATCACCCGCCTCAACGGCGGATGGCTCAAACTTACCCCGGCGGCAAGCCTCGCGCCTGGCGAATACGCCGTCGTCGAAATGGTGGATAAAGAAGGAATGAACCTTTACGTCTGGGATTTCGGCATCAACCCCAATGCCCCCGCCAACGCAAATCCCTGGAAGCCGGAGGCGAAAGAAGCTCCACCCGCCAAGAAGCCCAACGATCAAGGCAGGTAGCAAACTTAAAGATGAAGACCCGCGACAATCCGCGTCGAAAGATTTCGACTGCAAAAGATTTTTTGATTTTCAAACGGGAAATTAGAAACCGGGCGGTTTCTAAACTAGCAGCTAACCACTAACAACTGATTTATTTCATCACTCCGCGCTGCGCAATTCCGATATTATCCCGGCTCGTATTCTTCACCATGTACATCATCTGGTCGGCTTGCCGAATGATGTCGTGCGCGGTGCGCGCGTCGTGCGGATAGGTGGCCAGCCCAATCGATGCCCGCACATTCAGATTCAGGCTCTCCTCGCGGCAGAAACTGCTCGCCCGCAAAGCATCGCGCAAGCGCTTGGCCACCACCAGGGCCTGATCTTTGCCGGTTTGGGGCAACAACACCACAAATTCGTCGCCGCCGTAGCGAAACGCAAAATCGATCAGCCGCAGTTGCGCCTTCACCAGATATCCAATCTCCGCCAGCAACTTGCTGCCAATCAGGTGCCCGTGCGTATCGTTGACCGACTTGAAATGATCGAGATCGATGAACAGCACGCTGAATTCATATCCAAAGCGCGACGACCGGTACACTTCCGTATCCAGCGTCTTATAAAGATGCCGCGCGTTGTACAGGCCCGTGCAGTCGTCCGTGATCGTCAATTCCTGGATGCGTTCCACCCAGCGCGCATTCTCAATGGCAATCGCAGCGTAGTCGCACAGCGACTGCAAAAAGAAAACTTCCTGCCCGCTGAACTGCGACATGTCCACATTCACCAACTGGATCACGCCCAGCACCCGCAGCTTCGAGCGCAGCGGCACGCAGATAATCGACTGCGTTTCCCACTGCGTGCTCTCGTCGATCCTTTTCGCGAATCGCGGATCGGCAGCCACGTCGGGCACCACCAGCTGCTCGCCATGTTTCGCCACCCAGCCGGCAATTCCCTCGCCCACTTTCAGGCGAACATTTTTCAACGCTTCCGCCGCCGGCCCCACCGCAATGGCAAAATAAAGTTCGGCATGCTCCTCATCCACCATCAGCAGTGACCAAGTATCCGGACGGAAATATTCCGCCATCTTTTCCATGATGGTCTGCAGGATGGAGTCGAGGTCCAGCGACGACGTCAAGGCCTTGGCCACGTCGTGGAAGATCGTCAGCTCCTGGCTATGTCGGCTCAATTGTGTGCCGGTCGCCTCGGACATTCCCAATTCCGTTTCCCTCAAGTATGGATGGGTGGTAGTCCAAAAATTATATTCGGCGTTTCGTAATAGGGGCAATGACCGTTGGTAACCAGAACCCCTAAAGCCAACGCCTGCAATCGTGTAGGGCGGACACTCTTGTCCCTCAACCGCTTGCACTACAATAGCTGCGTCCCTGCCGCGACGGCTGAAACCACTTCCAGGAAGGATGAGACCGCACTCATGAAAATCAGTCTCCAACTCACTACTGCGTGTGTGAATCTGTGTCTGGCCGCGTGTCTCATTCCGCTGCATACGGTCGCCCAGGACACAAAGGCAACCGACACGAAAAGCCCCGCCGCCAAAACCACTCAAGCCAACGCTGTTCCCGTGATCGACGGCGGCATCGGCAACTGCGCCGCCGCCTTTACCGTCACCGACGAATCCGCCGCGCCCGTCTATGACGCTAAAATCCGCGTCCACATCGCTTACGGATTCATGTACCTGCGAAAAATGGATCTCGAAGTCGGCACTGACACCAACGGCAAAGCACGTTTCGAAGGACTGCCGGCCCGCACCAAGATCGGTCTAAACTTTCAAGCCTCGAAAGCCGACCGCGAAGGCACCGCCTTCGTCGATCCCTCCACCACGTGCAAAGCGGACCTGAACATCGTCCTGCACCAGAAACCTCAGTAGCCTGTGTAGGACGGGCACTCTTGTCCGTCGCCTTTGACTTTGGTTTTGACGTTGATTTTGCCTTTGCTCGTGTGGAGCCGGCACTCCTGCCCGCTCACCGCCAGCACCCATCACACCGACCGCGCCGAAACGCGTTCAGTCGTCATCCGGGTCTGCAGGAGGCCTTGGATCATTGAGAAAACGGTCGGCGCTCAAAGGCGCCGCAATCATTTGAAACGCCAGCGGGGGCTGCTTGAAGTTGAAGCAATCCGAAAAGTCATCCGCCGGCGCATCGGCGTAGCCCAGAGAAGGCAGGCCGAAGATTTCTTCCGTGAACTTCAGGATGCTCCCGAAATCGTGCACGTGATGCGAAATGTAACCAGGCCGGGCGTAGGGTGAGACCACGATCATCGGCACGCGGAATCCGTACACATAGCCGCAACCCCACTGCGAGCAATTCACCAGTACTTGCGGCGGCGGCACGTGATCGTACCAGCCTCCCCAATCGTCCCACGTGATAAAGATGGCGGTGTGCGCCCAGTACGGACTTTTGCCGATCGCATTCACGATCGAAGCTACCCAGGACGGTCCCGAGCCGTCGGTTTGCCCCGCGTGGTCCGATTCCGCGCCGCTCGGAATCACCCAGGTCACCTGGGCCAGTTGTTTATTTGCAATATCGGTCAATATTTTTTTCTGTGGGATCACCACGTTGGCCCACGCGCTGCCGGTGCAAACCAGCTTTCCGCCTATGGTCTGGGGCTGGCAGATGTGCTCGATCGCATCCGGACCGGTCCAAATCGAGCCCGCCGAGGGCGTGTAGTATCGCCAACTGATGCTCTTGGCGTCCAGCAAATCGGTCAGCGTGGGATGCTCAAAGCAAGGGTACATTTGCGAAGATTCTTCCCCTGTCGGGTCGATCAGCAGAACGAATTCTTGCGCCGAAGCGATGCACCCCGCATTTCCCGTGCTGCGGGAAGGGTTTCCCGCAGCGAACAGATTGCTGGTCGCCGTGGGCGCCGACGTGCCCGCAATCAGGAACTGGTGCGCGGGAAAGCTCGGCCCCTGGTTGGTCTGGAACATGCGGTCGCCGAACGTATATTGCTCGGCCAGCTGAAAATAAGGCCCCACATCCGACGGATTCACGTACTTGAACTGCGCGTTGGCTGGCGGACAATTCGTCGCCCCCTTGCTGCAAATCACACCGATCAGGTCCGCCCCATCCATCTGGCATCGCCCGGCCGGCTGCAGGTCACACATAGCAACGAACGCGCTGTGGGAATGGTCGAGGTCGTAGTTGGGCTCCAGACTGATCGGGCCGAGCGGGAGCACTTTGCCGTGCGAATTCACTCCGCTACTGGCGATGTCGGCACCGCGAGCGATCAACACCGGGTCCTGGAACAAATTGTCCGGCGTGCGATTCTCCTGGAAGATGACCACGATGTGTTGAATCGCGTTCCCCGTCGCTTGGTCGTCGAGTTGCTGCCCCTCACAGTAGGTATTCCAGCTGAGAGGAAAACCCGCGGCGCCAAGCAAGAGCAAGAGAAGGATCAGCGAGAAACGAAACCGGGGCGTGATAAACCGAGGCATGACAAACCGGGGCATGATAAACGGTCTCCTTGCGGCCCGAAGCGGGTGCTCATTATAGACAGTCGCTGTTGTGGCTTGATGGATGGTTGCTATGTTTCGCGGCGAAGTCGGCTGCTCTGTTTTGGGATGCTATCGCGAACCGCCGCCGGTGGATTACTCAGAGGTTCTAAGCGGCTTAACTCCGAAACATATTTCCTTTTTCCTTCCGGCCTCCAGTTCTCCCCCGCTCGCCCCCACACCTCCGTAACCCGGCAAGGCACCGTCTCCGCTCCCCAACTGTGGCGCAGCCCGCGCCCTTGGCCTATGATTATTTTTGTCGATTATTTTCGTCGGGGCGAGTGCAATAAGTCAGATTGAGGCGCGGCGTGGGATCGTTCGGCGACAAATTCCGCAAAGAGCGCGAGCGGCAGGGCATCAAGCTGGAGGATGTCTCCAACTCCACCAAGATCAGCTCCCGCATGCTCCGCGCCATTGAAGACGAGCACTTCGACCAGCTCCCCGGCGGCGTCTTCAACCGAGGCTTTATCCGCGCCTACGCCAAAAATCTGGGACTCGACGAAGAGGAAGCCGTCGCGGGTTATATGGCCGCGATGAACCAGCCTGGCGGACCACCGCTGGCCGCAGAAAAATCCGCGGCCCAATCAGGGACAAAACAGGCAGGGGCAAAGCAGCAGGGACCAATCGAGCGCCGCGCGGGTCCACCTGGCCGCAGACAAATTGGCGATCGGCGTAGCTCTGCCAATCCTCAAGCCGACGAATTGCCCGACCTGCAACTGCCCAAAGCCGAGCACGTGCGGTCCAGGCGAAAGATGTCCGTCTATTCCGATTCCAGCGGAATCGGCTGGCGAATTCCAACCCTGGTCGCGCTCGTGATCATCGCCGGAGCCATCTGGTGGACCCGTTCCCGCAACGCTCACGCCGACGGAGCCAGTCCATTGTCCGCCCCGGCCGCGCCAGCCTCCGAGCCGCTTACCACCGTCTCCTCGGGCAGCGCGCAACTCGTTGGCAATGACGCAAGAACAAGCTCTACGTCCCATCCCGCCAAAGCGGCGCCGAGTCCGAGCGCGACGTCTGTGTCGTCCGCCAACCCGGCCGGGGCCCGCGCTGAAACTGGCAGCCCGCAACAAGAAGCGCAAGACTCCGAACCGGCTGCAAGCACCGCCGAGGCTCCCGTTCCGCGGCCCCGCGCCAACCTGACTCTGGTGATCCGGGCCCAGGAGAATTCCTGGATCGCGGTCACGGCCGACGGCCAGCCCGCAATCCACGAAACGCTAATCGCTCCCGCCCACGCTTCCGTGCGCGCCGCCCGCGAAATCGTGGTCCGGGCCGGAAACGCTGCCGGCGTAACTTTCTCCCTGAACGGCCAGGAGTTCCCCGCCCAGGGCGCCGAAGGCGAAGTGAAAACCCTGGTCTTCGACCTCTCCGGCATGCGCCAAGCCCCGCCCTCCGGCGCGATCCCGTAGCAGTTGCCTGTGTGGCGCGGGCACTCTGCCCGCGAAATCTAACCACGAGCAAACCTGCCGCAGATGTGGAACACTCCGGTGTGGAAGCGCCAAACCCACCGACGGATGCGGGACAGAGTCGGCTTCTGTGGGGACAGCCGCCCTCGGCTGTCCATCGAGCGCAGCTCGATTTATTCGCCTTTCATTCGCTAAAACACCTTCACCCCTCAGAGCCCAAACCTTCTCCCCCCTACCCAAAAAAGAATGTTACACTCACAGCCACAACAGTCTCCAGGCACGCATCCTACCTACTGAGGTGACCCTAATGCGGACCTTCCTGATTTGCTCGATCCTGACCCTGGTTGCCGCCTCAGCTCTGGCGCAGGATCCTGGGCAGCCAGCCACGCAGTCGGCGCAAGGATGGTCCCGCACTGATTCGTACGGCAACGGTCCCAACAACGGACAGTACGCTGCGAACCAGCAATCCAGTGGGCAACCTATTCAGCAACCCGGCTACGGACAGCAGGGCTACCCGCAACAGCCGTATCCGGAATCCGGCCAGGGTTATCAACGGCAAGGCTATCCGCAGCAGGGGTATTCTCAGCAAGCAGGGCAACCCGCTAATGCCCCGGCGCAACCGCTCGGCCCCGAGCAACTGCAGCAACTGGTGGCTCCGATCGCGCTCTATCCTGACACGCTGGTGGCGCAGGTGCTGGCCGCGTCCACCTACCCCGATCAGGTGGTGGACGCCGACCGGTGGCGGCAGGCGCAGGCTTATTCCTCTCCCGACCAGATTGCCGGCGGGGCCGATGCCCAGAACTGGGACCCCAGCCTCAAGGCCTTGACCGCGTTTCCGCAAGTGCTGGCCGACATGGATCGCAACCTGCAATGGACCACCGACCTGGGCAACGCCTACTACAACCAGCCGCAAGATGTACTGGAAGCCGTGCAGGTGATGCGCCAGCGCGCGCAGGCCGCTGGAAACCTGCGCAGCACTCCCCAGGAAACGGTCACCTACGACCAGGGCAACATCGAACTCGCCCCGCCGAATCCGGAAACGGTCTACGTGCCCGCCTACAACCCGTGGAACGTCTACGGGCAACCAGTTTCGCCGTATCCGGGCTTTTCCCTGCTGAGCGCGCTGGGATCGTTTCTCGGCTCCTCGCCGCTGCGGTTCGGTCTGGGGATCGCGATGAACGCCTTCAGCCACACGCCTTGGGGATGGCTGGGCTGGGGACTGGATTGGCTCGCCCACTCCATCCTTTTCAATAATTCGGACTACTATTCGCAGAGTGCCACAGTTGCGGATTGGGGCTTCGCACATGGCGGCCGACGGGCTTTTTACGGACACGCTTTTTCGGAACGCGGCTTTTCGCAGCGCGCGTTTTCTCAGCGAGCGTTTTCGGGGCGAACGCCCTCGGAGCGAACGTTCTCGGGGCGAACTTCGGGGCGCTCCATCGCGGAACGCGGTTTTTCGGGGCGGGATTCGTTTGGCAGACCTAACAGCTCGAATCGAACTTCAGGCACCTATGCGCGCCCGGGCAGCGGATTTAACTCAACGCGAGGACAAGAATTCGGCCGCACTTCCGACCGAGCGGGAAACAGATTCGCGGAGAATCGGGCGCCGGTAAGCTTCAACCGCGGGTACCAGAATTCCGGCAGCGGCTATCCCGGCAGGCAGCCGTACGGCCGTCCCGGCTATGGGGGTAGCTCCGCGGCAGGCTTCAACGGCAGAACGAGCGCGTTCAGTGGTCAGCGGCAGGACTATCGCAGCCCGTCTGCAGGCTCCCAACGTGGCGATTTCGGCGAGCGCGCTTCCGTGAAGTCCGCGCACTCCGGCGGTTTCCATCTGTTTGGCAAAGGGCACTCGTCTGACAATTTCGGCGGTGGGCGCGCCTCTGAGAATTTTCGCGGCAGCGGCCACGCACCGAAAGGGTTCAAACCGGTAAAGAGCTCCAGCCGCGGCCACGCCGCCAATGGCTTCAAGGGCGGAAAAAGCTTTGGCGGGGGGCACTCGCACGGCGGCGGACATTCTGGCGGCCACTTCGGCGGATTCCACCACTAACGCCTGACGTGTCCGTCGAACAGCTGGGAATGACCCCCGCCTTGTGGGGACAGCCGCCCTCGGCTGTGCGTTGAGCGCAGCTCGACTAGAAGTTGCCTTACAAATCCTGGACGGCTGAGCGCAAGCGAAACCTCAGAGGCTAAAAGCCCAAAATCCCGGCCACTCGATCGGCACGGCTGCAAGCCGTGCCCTTCGCGAAACCCATTCATCACCTCTAGGTGTCAGCACAGACCAATCCGGTGGGGACAAGGTGCATCCGACCGGTTCGCTCCGACTCTGCTTTTGATTGCTGCCCCCGCCAGTGTTATCGTCTCTGCTCGGCCATTCGACAAATCGGCAGCGCAATCGGTTTGTAGATTTTCTTCCAGCCGCGAGTAGTAAGAGAAAAACTATTCCCCATGAACATCCTCGATCTCGTCGTCGGCAAGCCGATCAAAACCACGGACGAACGCGCCGAGCAGATTGGCCCCACGCAGGGGATCCCCATCTTCGGCCTCGATGGTCTGAGTTCCGCCGCGTATGGCCCGGAAGCCGCTCTCAGCCTTCTGATTCCGCTCGGCCTTCTCGGTGTGCGCTATATCGTTCCGATCAGCGCCGCCATCATCACGCTGCTGGTGATCGTCTACTTTTCTTATCGCCAGACCATCGCGGCCTATCCCTCGGGCGGAGGCTCCTACACCGTGGCGCGGTTCAATCTGGGCGCGCCCGCCGGACTGTTGGCCGCCGCCGCGCTTCTCGCTGATTACATTCTTACCGCCGCGGTCGGCATTTCCGCCGGAGTCGGCGCCTTGATCTCCGCCGCCCCGTCGTTACTCCCGCACACGGTTCTGCTTTGCGTGAGCATTCTGACCGTCATCACCATTCTCAATCTGCGCGGTGTGCGCGAGGCCGGCACCGCCTTCGCGATTCCTACTTATCTTTTTGTCGGGACGCTGCTCATCACCATCGCGGGCGGCATTTTCCGCGTCCTGCTCAACGGAGGACATCCCTCGCCCGTAGTTGCTCCTCCAGTTCCACCGCCGATGATGGAAGCAGTCACCTTCTGGCTTTTATTAAAGGTCTTCGCCAGCGGATGCACTGCCCTGACCGGCGTTGAAGCCGTCAGCAACGGCGTGAAAGCGTTCCGCGAACCCACCGTCAAGAATGCGCAGCGCACGCTTACAGTAATTATTTTTCTTCTGGCGGTAATGCTGGCGGGAATTTCTTATCTGGTAAAGGTATATGGCATCGCCGCCACCGATCCCGGCGCACCGGGCTATCAGAGTGTTCTTTCCATGCTCACCGCCGCGGTGTTCGGCAAAGGGTTTTTCTATTATCTGACCATCGGCTCGATCCTTGTGGTGCTCTCACTCTCCGCCAACACTGCTTTCGCCGATTTTCCCCGCCTGTGCCGCGCCATCGCGCAAAACAATTATCTTCCGCACGTCTTCGGATATCGCGGACGCCGCCTCGTCTACACCTACGGCATCGTCGTGCTGGCCGTGCTCTGCGGCGGCGTTCTCATTCTTTTCGGCGGCATCACCGACCGCCTCATCCCGCTCTACGCCGTCGGCGCGTTCATGGCGTTCACTCTGTCGCAAGCGGGCATGGTGATGCACTGGTGGAAAAATCGCGGCCCGCACTGGGAGAAGAGCGCGCTGGTCAACGGACTCGGCGCCGCCGTTACCGGCATCACCACGCTGGTCGTGCTGGTAGCCAAATTCGTGGAAGGCGCGTGGATCACCCTGCTCTTTATTCCCCTGACCATCGTTCTCTTCGCCGTAGTCCGCCGTCACTATCACCACGTCAAAGTGCTCACCACCTGCAAGCTTCCCGTCGACGTCCCGGGGCTTAGCCAGCATCCCATCGCAGTCATCGCCATCGACCGCTGGAGCAACATCACACGCCAGGGCATAGAATTCGCTGCCCGGCTTTCACCGGAAATCATCGCCCTGCACGTCGAGCCCAACGAGCACTCCGAACTTCTGCAGGATGACTGGGCGCAATACGTCGAGCGCCCTTTCCGCGCCGAAGGTAAAGAACCGCCGCAGCTTCTGGTGCTGCCGTCTCCTTACCGCTTCGTGATCATTCCCATCGTGCAGTTCGTGCTCGACCTCTCGAAAAAAAATCCGGGCCGCAGCATCGTCGTGGTCATCCCTGAGTTGGTCGAGGACCGCTGGTACGAATATTTCCTGCACAACCAGCGCGGCCGGCTTCTGGAATGGGTGCTGCTGGCCCGCGGCAACGAACGCATCTTCACCGTGAGCGCACCCTGGTACGTCGGCCAGCAAAGTTAAACAGCTCATGTGGGGACAGCAGCCGCTCGGCTGCCGGTCGAGCGCAGCTCGACTCCGCCTCAATCAAAACAGAAACTTCAACGCCACCTGAATCACCCGCGGGCTCACGTCCGACTGGATCTGCCCAAACGTTGCCGATTCGATGTCGCTGACCGGCAACCGGAAATTGGTGTGGTTCAGCACATTGAACAATTCCCCACGGAACTGAAATTCTTTCGATTCCGTCACGCGAATGTTCTTGAACGCCGAGAAGTCCCAGTTTACGTATCGCGGGCCCACGACCTCGTTGCGGCGTTCGTCTCCGAATACTTCGAACCGGCCTTGTGGATCGGGTTCGAGTTTCTGGAACGCGCCCACGTTGAACCATTGCCCGGGAGTACGCGGCCCGGAATTCGGATTGCCAATCACGTTCGGCCGGTTGCTCGAAAATCCGGAAATCTCCGGCGCCTGCCCCTGCAGCGAAACATCGTTCGAGTCAAACACCGTGAATGGCGTGCCGCTCATCGCGGTGAAGATCCCGTTCAACTGCCAGCCTCCGAGAACCTTGCCGTACCAGTCGTCGGAGTGTCGCAGGAAAGGCAGGCTCCACTGATAACTCAGCACCAAACGATTGCGCGCATCGAACATCGAGGGCCCGCGCTCCGCCGCAAGATCGAAGGGATTCTGCGCCAGATCGTTTTCTCCCGCCACCGGCTGCGAGGCCGAGCCCGTGATGTTGAACGAAGAAACGTCATCGATGGAATGCGACCACGTGTACGACGCCAGAAACGACAGCCCATGGCTGAAGCGCTTGCGCAGGCTGGCTTCCAGCGCGTTATAGCTGGAGTTCGAGATGCTCGCGATTTCACCGACCGAACCGTAAATGCAATTATTGGGATTGGCCAGCGTGCATCCTGAATACAGCCGCCGCTGGTTCACATTGTTTTCGCTCGAGAGAGGACACGGGCTGGCCACCGAACAGCCAGAACTGGTCGTGTCAACGCCCGGAATAAACGCCGCCGGATTCCCTTCGATAAATCGCGGCAGCCTCACGCCTGTCGTGCCCACGTACCCCACCTGGAGTAGCCAGTCCGCGCCGAGTGATCGTTGAATGTTCAAATTCCAATCCTGCGCGTAGGGCAGATGCAGATTGCGCGAGACCACGAGCAACGTCATGGGTTCGGGGAAAGGAACTCCGAAAGGGTCCGGAGCAGAAAACGGATTCGCAAACGAGTTGATGGGAAATCCTAGCTGCAGCGTCTTTAAGTACGGAGGCGCGCTGATGGGGTCCTGCAGCGGGCCGCCTTCTCCGGTGTAATAAGGTTCGTAGAAAATGCCGTAGGCCGCGCTGATCACGGTTTTTGCGTCGCCGCGCGGATCCCAGGCAATCCCAACGCGCGGAGCAAACGCCGTTTTCTGCGTTGGAATCAAGCCCGCCGGCACGCCCGGATCACCGGGATAAAGCAGTCCCGCCGGTGCGTTGGGAATTGCTGTCGACTGTGCGCCCGGAACAAACAGGTTTACCTGGTTGTGGTTCTCGGTGGAAGGAAAAGGCAGCTCGTAACGCAGTCCCAGATTCAGCGTCAGGTTTGACGTAACCTTGTAGGTGTCCTGTCCATAGGCATTCAGAGCCCGGTCGCGAATTTCGCGGTTGAAATTGCCTCCGCCCTGCAAGAACACCACCGGATTGCCGGAAAGAAAATTGGCGAATCCGTCGTTATAAAGAAAACTCTCGAACGAAGGGATGCCGGCGAACACAAAGAAGCCGTTGGTGGCGATGCCCTGCAATCCATTGATCTGGTCGCGCCGGTAACCGCCGCCGAATTTCAATTCGTGACGGCCGTGAATCCAGCTCAATGATCCCGACAAGTCAAACGTATTCTGAAACGTGTTGCGCGGTCCTGTGATCGGGTCGCCCACCGAGGCGTATCCCCCGATCTGGATAAACGGCGGCCCGGCGGCTAACGGCAGCGTCGGCTGGTAGGTGAAACCCAGATCCGTCGCCGGCGTGTGATTGATGTGCTGATCCAGCAGAAACTTATTGCGAAGATACGAAAAGCGCGCCACCCCGATCGTACTCGGCGAAAAGATATGGGTTTCCTGCGCTACGAAGTTCTGCGCCCGATCGTCCTCTCCCACTGGAAAACCCGGAACATTCGCTCCTGCCGGAGAAAGCGGGTCCGTGGTCGGTCCTCCGCTGAACATGTAGCGGAAATTCAGCGTGTCCGCGCGCGAAAGATAATGATCCAGGCGCAATCCGAACTGATCATTATTCGCGCTTAGTGTCTGGGTTGCGATGAATCCGTTGGCTCCGACGTTCGGCAGCGGGAAGAACGGCAAGAGAGAAGGGACGACGGTGGTATCAATGGGCGCAAAAAGGGGCGGCGGAAAAATGGGATTTGGTTTGGACGGCACCTGGTTGAACGGCACCGGTATCCCAAAGGACGTGAGTTGCCCTTGCGGGTTGCTGCAGAGACCGGTGGTTGTGTTCATGGAAGCTCCGGGGATGTCCGTGCACAGCTCCGCGAAGTTGCCCTGCCGTTCCGCCGCCGATGGAACGGTCGCGGGCACGGTTTCTCCCTGCCGGTTGCGGAAGCCTTCGTAATACCCGAAGAAGAAAGTCTTGTCTTTGACGATCGGCCCCCCAAACGTCGCGCCAAACTGGTTCTGCTTCAACGGCTGGATGCTATGGGTGAAGTAGTCGGACGAATCCATTGCATCATTGCGCAGAAATTCCCACGCCGCGCCGTGAAATGAATTGGACCCCGACCGCGTAACGATGTTGGTTGTGGACCCGGTGTTGCGTCCGAATTCCGCGTTCGCATTGTGGGTAAGAATTTTGAACTCGGCGATCGCGTCGATCGGCGGCTTGAGCACAAATCCCGCGTCCACCGCGTTGACGTTGTCTGCGCCGTCAATCAGAAAATTGTTCGACTCCGGCCGTTGTCCATCGACCGCATAAGCCTGGCCCTCGCGCGCGGGGCCTCCCGCTTCGAGCAATCCGGGCGTCAGGGGCACGACCCCGGGCTGCAGCAGTCCCAGCTGCGAAAAATTGCGCCCGTCGAGCGGCAGGTCAAGAATCTCGTGCTCCATCACGGTTTCCCCGAGACTGCTGACCGTGCTCTGCACCAGCGCAGCATCCGCCTGCACATCCACTTGTTGCGTCTCGGACCCAACCTTGAGACGGATGTTTACCGTCGCGGTCTCGTTCACATCCAGCGAGATTCCCTGCTGCAAATATTTCTGGAAGCCCTGCGCCCGCACTTCGACCTCGTAGTGCCCGATCGGCAACTCGACCAGCACGTACGCGCCGGAGCGATCGGTCGCGGCCTCACGAGTCAGCCCGGTTTCCACCTGCTTGGCCATGACTGTGGCCGCCGGCACCGCGGCTCCACTCGGGTCGAGCACGGTTCCGCGAATGCTGCCCGTAATCTGTTGCGCCGCGACATTTGAACTCACCGCGCCCAGCCCCGCCCACACCACCGCCAGCGCAAACCCCAGCTTTCTGAAACAGCTCATGCATCTCCCATTGGTCCCCGCGAACTGCGATCATCGTTGCGCAAGAACGCCAGCGACGAAAAATGCGACGCGAGAACTCCCCACAGAATTAAAGTGCGGCGATTATAGGGACGTCTAACGTCGGGTCAATAATAGGAAAGCAGTAGGAACCTTCAACACGAGGGACATGACGTGGGACGGCCGGGTCCCCTGTCCTTGTCCCTGCGTCCTCTGCAGCTACACAGCCTGCCCTGAGCGAAGCGAAGGGGTGAGCGTCCTCGGGTCTTGAGCGCATCTGAACAGCGGGGCGAATGCCCGCGCCCTCCCCGCCCAACCCACAATCCCTTCCAACCACCCCGCCAATTCCGCTATTGGATTCAATCTCTTACAGTTAGCATCAAAATCGTTGCGCGGAACAAAGCCCTCTGATAGCCTGTCTGTAGGGCCATCCCTCGATGCTATAGCCCTTTTGCGACCGCGTAGATTTCCGCCGGTCCCGCCCTAGGTAAAGTCCAGAACTTGGCTTAAACGCCGCAAGGAGACACACAACTTGGCAGCAAACCGCTATTTATTCACCTCCGAATCGGTGACGGAAGGCCATCCCGATAAAATCGCCGACCAGATTTCTGACGCTATCCTCGACGCCTGCCTCTCTGAAGATTCTTTCAGCCGCGTCGCCTGCGAAACTCTCACCGCCACTGGCTTGGTCGTCATCGCCGGCGAGATCACCACCAAAGCCTACGTCGATTTTCAGTCCGTAGTGCGCGGCACCGTCGGCTCCATCGGCTACGACAACGCCGTTTACGGCTTCGACTGCAACACCTGCGCCGTGATCTCCAGCATCAACAAGCAATCCGGCGACATCGCCATGGGCGTAGACACCGGCGGCGCCGGCGACCAGGGCATGATGTTCGGCTACGCCGTCAACGAGAACGAGGAGTTGATGCCCACTCCCATCTCGCTGGCGCATAAACTCACCATGCGGCTCTCGCAGGTACGCAAGAATGGAACGCTTCCCTTCCTTCGTCCCGACGGAAAATCCCAGGTTACAGTTGAATATGATGCACACGGAAAAGTGATCCGCGTGGACGCGGTGGTCATCTCGACCCAGCATTCCGAGACCGTCGCCAATGACGAATTGCGCGCGGGCATTCTGAAGCATGTGATTCAGGCCGTCATCCCGGCCCACCTGCTCGACGAAGACACCAAATACCACATCAACCCGACAGGACGCTTCGTTATCGGCGGCCCCATGGGCGATACCGGATTGACCGGGCGCAAGATTATCGTCGACACTTACGGCGGCATGGGACGCCACGGCGGCGGCGCCTTCAGCGGCAAAGATCCGACCAAGGTGGACCGTTCCGCGGCCTACATGGCGCGGCATATCGCGAAGAATGTTGTAGCTGCGAAACTGGCTGACCGCTGCGAAGTGCAGCTGGCTTATGCCATTGGCGTGGCCGATCCGGTGAGCGTGCTGGTGGAAACGTTTGGAACGGCGAAGGTCGACCCCACCATTATTCCGGATCTGGTGCGGGCGCATTTCAAATTGACTCCGCGGGGAATCATCGATTCTCTGAATCTGCGGCGTCCGATCTATAAGAAGACCGCGGCCTACGGACATTTCGGGCGCAGCGATGCCGACTTCACCTGGGAAGCTACCGATAAAGCAGCCAAGCTGGCCAGCGATGCGGGAGTGGGCCAGCCGGTCGCGGCGCGGAAGTAGCGCGTCGGCTGTGGGGCTTCGGGCTTCAGGCTTTCGCAAAAGCGGATTTTCTTTGCGTCTTCTGCGGCTCTTCTTCGCGACCTCTGCGGTTAAGGGCTTTTTCGGTCCCGAGAGTCAAAAGCGTAACCGCAGAGTCGCAGAGTCCCTCCGCAGAGAACGCAGGGAATACCGAAGGTAATTAAGGGCGAACCGAAGTGCCAGTTCGGCGCGGGCCGGAAGGCGCATGACCAAAAGAGCATTTCGATATCCCGACCGGGCTCCGAAGTTTGTGTATTCTGCAATCGTGGTCAAGCAACGAGATGTAACGCAAGCAGTCCCGATATTCTTATTGCCTTCGTCATAGTGAGAATCAGCGGGTAATCAGAATCTGGTAACTAGAATTTTCCGCGCAAGAAGCGCCACCGAGGAGAAGCATGTCAACAGCCGCAGTGAATGGCGACATCAAGAACCTGGAACTGGCCGATCTGGGGAAGAAACGCATCGAGTGGGCGAACCAGTCCATGAAGGTGCTGCAGATTATCCGCAAAGAATTCATCAAGAACCAGCCGCTGAAGGGCGTCCGCATTTCCGCCTGCCTGCATGTGACGGCCGAGACCGCCAACCTGGCGATCTGCCTGCGCGATGGCGGCGCCGACGTGGTGCTGTGCGCCTCGAATCCACTGTCCACTCAGGATGACGTCGCCGCCAGCCTGGTGCGCGATTCGAACATCCCGGTCTACGCCATTAAGGGCGAAGACAACGACACCTATTACAACCACATTCTCGCGGCCATCGACCACAAGCCGCACATCACCATGGACGATGGCGCCGACCTGGTCACCATCCTGCACACCAAGCGCACCGACGCGCTCGAAGCCGTGATTGGCGGCACGGAAGAGACCACGACCGGCGTGATCCGGCTGCGCGCCATGGCGAAGGAAGGCGTGTTGAAGTTTCCCATCATCGCCGTGAATGACGCAGACACCAAGCACCTGTTCGACAACCGGTACGGCACCGGGCAGTCGACCATTGACGGCATTATCCGCGCCACTAATTTCCTGCTGGCGGGGTCGAAGTTCGTAGTCGCCGGCTACGGCTGGTGTGGCCGCGGACTCGCGAGTCGCGCGCGCGGCAATGGGGCAGAAGTGATCATTACCGAAGTCGATCCCACGAAAGCGCTCGAAGCCGTGATGGACGGTTTCCGCGTCATGTCTATGACTGAAGCGGCCAAATTAGGCGACGTGTTCTGCACCGTGACCGGCAACAAGAGCGTGCTCACCAAAGAACATTTCGCTTTGATGAAAGATGGCGCGATCATCTCCAACTCCGGCCACTTCAACGTGGAAATCGATATTCCGGCGCTCGAAAACATGTCGTCGTCGAAGCGCACCACGCGCAGCTTCGTCGACGAATATTCCTTGAAAGACGGACGCAAGATCAATCTGCTGGGCGAAGGCCGCCTGATCAATCTGGCCGCGGCGGAAGGCCACCCGGCCTCCGTGATGGATATGTCGTTCGCCGACCAGGCGCTCTCCGTCGAGCACATGGTGAAGAACCACAAGAAGCTGGAAAAGACGGTCTACAAAGTTCCCGACGAACTCGACAAGCGCGTCGCCAAGCTGAAGCTGGAGTCGATGAGCATCAAGATCGACAAGCTTACACCCGAGCAGGAAGAGTATCTGGCGGGGTGGTCGGAAGGCACGTAACGGCTGGCTTCGGGCTTCTGCGTTTGGCTTCAAGCGGGTGCCCCATCCTTGTCGCGTTCTTTGCGACTAGGGTGGGGCCTTTGACTTTAGGCTGCCCCATTTCTCGCGTTCTTTGCGAGAAGTGGGGTTTTTGTTGTTTGCGTGGATAATGCGAAATCGTGCAATCCGTAAGAATGAGTGACCGCGAAATTCCCCACGTCTCGCAAAGGACGCGAGACATGGGGCACCCGGCACCGGGGTTTGTAGATCGCATCGAGACTTGAGTGGAAGAGAGTGACAGAGGCGGGACGGCTTGCGCCGTCCCGTTTCTGCGTTCGTGGGGGGTGGGGCAACTTGTTTGGTTCCCGAGGTTTCTTCGAGAACGTCTTGCGGCAGCGCCGGCTCGCGCCTGCGTGCTAATAGCGGTTCTGCTTCACCCAAAGCCGCACTTGCTCTTCGACGGAGAAGCGTCCGGCGGCGGGGCGGGCGAAGCGGGACTCCAGCGAAAAAGCGTGCGCTTCGAGCGGAACGGTGAAATGAAATTTCGTGTTGGCGAAGCAGCGCACGAACAGATCACAGTAGCGTTCGAGTCCCAGCACCTGGAACTGAACCGCGTGGACCAGGCCGTGAAACAGCGCGCGCCCGGTGATGATCTCGTTGAAGACGATGACGTCGAGAAAGGTCAGCGAATCCATGTGCGTGACCTGGGGCAGATTTTCGAAGCCCAGAGCTTTCGCCTTCTCGTAGAAGGCCGGGGTGGGCACGCGCGCGCCCTTGAGTTCGACGACACGAACCTGGTCGAGCAGCGCTTCGGTGAAATAGGGCCACATGGCGGCCTTCTGATGAGCGTTGAGCGGCGAGGCCACGGCGGCGTAATGATCGCGCTGCTCACGCAGGTATGAGGAAACGCAGGTGGCCGCCTCGACGAGCTGCGGCTCGGTGAGCTTGGGCGCAGGCACGGTACTTTTTGCGGCCGGCATGCGGCGCTCCAGGCTGGAATAATATTCGTTCAGCGCGCCAGCAGCTTCGACCGATTTGCGCAGGATTTCGGCATCGCCGAAGCGGGCCAGGTCGTCCTGCGAAAAACGGAGGCGGAGCTGATGGGTGGCGCAATGGGCGCTGATGAGCTCGAGCTGGGCTTGCCGGAGCTCCGAGTTCAGTTGAAGGATGGCAATTCTGTCATCTGGGTTCTCCCAGGAATACATCGTTAAACTCCTGCATCGAACAGCGTTAGGATTAGCGGAGGGGGCCCAAAGATCGCGCATCCGAACGATGCAGGATCTTAATATCTTTTACAACGTAATAGTTACAGCGTAAACATAATCGCACAGTCCCGGGCACCGACTGAAGGCCTTGTCGTCATGTGCGGGGAAAACCCGGCAAAGACTCGCCGCAGGGAGATAAACGCCCGCGGCGCCAAACCTGACATCAGCGGATGTGAAGCAGGGGGAGGGCCTGTGCTAAATTATTTATACTGTGTTACATTTACGTTGTCAACAAAATAATTAAACCGATTTAATAAAAGGTGTATAGGCACTAAGGGACACACAGGTACTGAGGGACACGAAGTGCACCTCAACGATTCCTGCGAAGGGGAAATCTCATGCCGCGGCAACCAGATCCCGATCTTGAAGGGCGAATTCTAAACGCCGCCGGAAAGTTGTGGGCCAAGGGCGGCGAGGGCGCTCTCACCATGCGCGCGGTCGCCAAAGCGGCGGGCACGAACACGCCTGCGCTTTACCGGCGGTTCAAGGACCGGAAAGACATTCTGCGGGCGCTGTTGCAGCGCACGCGGGCGGAGATCACGGCCCTGGCGGAAGCTTCGCTGACGCCCGAAGAAGTATGTGAGCGGTATGTGGAGTACGGGTTGAGCCATCCGCATTTGTATGAGTTGTTTTATCAGCATGAATACGAACTCTTCCACCCGTCGCGGGCAGGCCGACCCCCCAGCCGCGAGACTCGGCCTGCGCTGGACGCGGTGAGAAGAAAGCTGGCCGAGAGGCTGGGCGGGGCTCCGGAAGATCACACCCGCGTGGCATTGGCACTATGGATGTTGGCGCACGGAATGGCGATGCTCGCGATCGGCAAGTCTCTGCGCGATTTCGAGCCCGGAGTGCGCAGCGTTTTCACCGCCGCGGTGGCAGCGCTGGTGCGGGAGAGTGACAATATTTCCCGCCAGTGAAGCGCGGCTGGTGTGAGTAAGAGGCCCTGGCCCGCGGCGTCCTTTTGTTTTCACCCAGGTAACCTGTGAATGGTTACCTTACGTGACGTCGCAGGGCGGGCAGGCAGCCTTCGATGACTGTCTCTATCCCACAATCCTCTCCCTGGATCCGCTGAAAATAAGCCACTTATTGCGGGAACCTCAGGCACGTTGGCGGAGTCTATCTTCTCAGAAGAACCGTGTCTGCCGAAAAAGGCGGAGCAACCCTGGGGGGGTCGCGAGAGGTTGGGCCAGGGCCGAAATTTCCGGGCGCGGACGGGTGGAAAATCCTATAATCGGGGTACGCCGGAGGATTATGGCGGGAGCAACCACCTTGGGGAATCTGGCAAGTCCGATCGCGGCGCATAGCCAGACGCAGGAAGCGTCGGTAGTCGCGGAGTTGAAGGCGGGATCGGAAGAAGCCTACGCCTGGCTGATTGGCGAATTCCAGCAGCCGGTGTACGGGCTGGTGTACCGGATCGTGGGCGATCCGGCGGACGCGGCCGAAACCGCGCAGGAAGTTTTCCTGAAAGTGTTTCGCGGCATGAAGCAGTTCAACGGGCAGTCGAGCCTGAAGACCTGGATTTATCGCATCGCGCTGCACGAGGCGGCGAACCGCAGACGCTGGTGGTTCCGGCACAAGGCGCAGGAAACTTCGATTGAGCCGGCGGAATCGGACAACGCGACCGAAGGCGCAATGTCATTGCAGATGCAGGTGGCGTTGACCGATCACGCGGACTCTCCTTTCGACAGCGTTGCCCACCATGAAGTACAGCGCAGGGTGGAACAGGAACTGCAAAAAGTGCCCGAGCCGTACCGCACGACACTGATTCTGCGCGATCTGGAAGAAATGTCATATGAAGAGATTGCGGAAGTGCTGGAGATTTCGCTAGGCACGGTGAAATCGCGCCTTACGCGCGGGCGGGAAGCGCTGAAACAGCGGCTCACGCCATATGTGCGGCAAGTTGGAGCGGAACTGGGGTTGACGGCACTGGAAGATAGTGAACCGGGGCCGCGGGTTTCTGGAGGGGGTAGAAGGGCTGAGGTGATGCCATGAGTGCACGAGAAATGCGGTGCACGGAGGCGAAAGGGCTGTTCTCTCCATATCTGGATGGAGCGGTCACGGGCAAGCAGATGCTGGCAATGGAGCGGCATCTGGCGGGCTGCGCCGCATGCCAGCAGGATTACCAGCTGTTGCGGCAGACGCAGCGCATGCTGGTGAGCGTGGGCCGGCCGAAGGCTCCGGAAGACCTGGGATTGAAGTTGCGGCTGGCGATTTCGCGGGAAGCGGCGAACGCCCGGCAGCCGCTGCAGGGTCCGCTGGTGCGGCTGCAGAATGCGCTGAACGCGTTTATGGTTCCGGCGGCGGCGGGATTTCTGAGCTCGGTGGTGATTTTCGGGCTGGTGATGGCGTTCTTTGCCATCCCCTCGACCTTGCGCGCCAATAACCAGGACGTTCCGCTGGTGATGGTGAATAAAGCGCCGGAGTTGCAGCAGAGTTCGTTCGGCATGAATCCGATCAATGACGACTCGCTGGTGATCGAGGCTTACATCGACTCGACCGGGCGGGTACAGGACTACCGCATTCTTTCCGATCCCGAAGATGGGAAAGTTCTGGCGCCACAGGTGAAGAGCATGCTGATTGATTTCATGACCTTCACCACCTTCCGTCCGGCGCTGTCGATGGGCAAGCCCACCGCGGGACGAGCCGTGCTCTCGTTTTCCAAGATCAGCGTACGCGGGTAAACCAGACGGGGCTCGCGTTACCGTCCCCACTTCTCGCAAAGAACGCGAGAAGCTGAGCACCGTGTGTCCGGGCGGATAGCCTTTCGCGGCTCAAACCTTTCACCGCCTTCAGTGCTATCATGCGACGCAGTGAAACGAATCCCTTCCCTTGACGGCCTGCGTGCCATTTCTGTCACGCTGGTGGTGACGGGCCACTGGATCACGTGGCATTACGCCTCACCCGTGGCGCAGGCCTATGCCAATCTCGGGGTGCGGATCTTCTTTGTCATTTCAGGCTACCTGATTACAACGTTGCTGCTGAAGGAGCACGCCAAGACATCGACGATAAGTTTGCGCGAGTTCTATGTGCGGCGGGCTTACCGGATTCTTCCTGCGGCCATGACGTTCATGCTACCGGTGTTTGTACTTTATCGGCACTCTTTGCGGTGGTATGACGTGGCTGCAGCGATGCTCTACCTGATGAACTTTTCTTTGTCCCGTCCCTGGATGTTAGCTCACCTGTGGTCGCTCAGTGTTGAGGAGCAGTTTTATTTTCTGTGGCCGAGTGTGCTGAAGAAGTGGTACCAGCATCGAGTTGTAATTCTGGGGATGGTGATCGCGTTCGCTCCGATCTACCGGATAGGAACATTCCTTCTCAAGCTGCCGGACACGACGCAACAGAATTTTCCGGCGGTGGCCGACACCCTGGCAGTGGGCTGCCTGCTGGCCATTTTTGCGCCTCGCATGCCCAAAATTAGAACCACCGCGGCGCTGTTGATGCTGTCCGTGGAGAATCTTGAATCTCCAGCCTATCGTTTGGCTGGGGAAGATTAGTTATAGCCTGTATTTGTGGCAGGAGCTGTTTATCTACGGTCCGCGAAATCCCTGGTACTTTGTGTTGTTTGCGGTAGCACTGGCTTCCCTCTCCTACTATCTGATAGAGCAGCCCATGCTTCGGGTGCGGGAACGGAGAGCAAGAGAGCGGAGTTCCCCGCCAACGGCGGGCCTCCCCGCCAGAGAAGGTGAGCGCGAGCAAGCGGGGCAGGTGGGGATGGACGAGCAGCGAGCGGACCTGCGGACTGCTGCCGGATTCTGACTGCCTTATGGGTTCTAGCCCTTCCAGCCCTTTGAGTTCTCCCGCCTCTGCTGCTGCTCTGAGTCCTTGCCCTTCCAAAGAGTCTTTGCCGAAAGCTCGTACCGGTTATCTGGCCACGCTGGATGGGTGGCGCTCCATTGCCATTGCGGGGGTACTGCTCGATCACGCAACCGGGGGGATTCTCCGGGGTTCCCGCTGGTACTCGTTTCTGCGAACCGGTCCGAACGGCGTGAGCGTATTCTTTGCGGTCAGTGGGTTTCTGATTTGCTCGCGACTGCTCGAGGAAGAGCAATTGACCGGGGGCATCAGTCTACGTGGCTTTTATATCCGACGGGGCTGCCGCATTCTGCCGGCAGCATTCGCGTATCTGGCGTTCATCGGCGTCCTTGGGATGGTCGGAATCGTGACGGTCACTCCGCTAGAGTGGGCGAGTTGCGTTCTATTTTTCCGAAACTATGTGTCCCCCGATTGGATCCATGCGGGTTGGGGGGGGTACACCATCCACTACTGGTCGCTGGCGGTGGAAGAGCATTTCTATCTTCTCTGGCCGGCGTTGCTAGCCTTTTCAGGACGGGTGCGCGCGCGGTTTGTGGCAGGGGGCATGGCCGTGGCGATTGCGCTTTGGCGGTGGTGGGACTTTCACCACCATTGGATGGAGCGGCACGTGCCAGGATTGCTGTTTGGTTCGCGCACCGACGTGCGGCTGGACGGACTTTTGCTGGGCTGCTTGGCGGCTTTGATTCTGGCGGAACCGCGCTGGCGGGGATGGTTGGAACGGCACTTTACGGCCTGGGTATGGTGGGCGTGTGTAGTCTCGTATTTGCTGTTTCAAGTGCTGCTGCGAAAGCACATTTACAGCATTTTGGAATCTATGCTGCTGGCTGGCCTGGTGGCCGGGACGGTACTGCGGCCAAGTGACGGGTTTGGCCGGCTACTCGAAAACCGCGTGATGAAGTGGATCGGGCGGCTATCGTACAGTTTGTACCTGTGGCAGCAGTTGTTTCTGATCCCGGGGGCGAGGTATCCGTTTTCTTTGTTGCAACGATTTCCCATCAACCTAGCGATGCTGTTGCTGACTGCAGTGTTGAGTTACGAACTGCTGGAGCGGCCGCTGATCCGAGTGGGGCACCGTTTGGCGCCGCCGCCGACACCGGGGAGAGCGGATCTGGGTGAAAAAGCTCGCCGCGCGGGGTAGTTCCATGGCGAGTGATAAGCAGGGCGCTGGCGACTCATGGGCCGCCGAGGGAACCTCGATTCATTCTCGCATGACCGCCTCCGCGCGCCCAGTCTGGACGCCCTAGACAGGGCGGGACTTGACGCGGGTGAAGCGTTCTTTCAGCCGCAGAAACGGAGATTCCAGAAACTGGTAGGAAAGAGCTGCCATGATGATAGTGGCTAAAAGGCCCAAGGACCAGTAGACGAGGAACAACCGAAGAGAATGAATGGACCCTCCCATAGCCTTCGCGGCAATATAAAGAGCCAGATCATGGAAAACATAGAGACCATAAGAAATCTTTCCCAGGTACCGGAGCCAGCGCGGAGCCAAATTTAAGCCGAGGGCAGAGAGAAAGATCAGCCAGGCGCCCACTGCCATGGCTGGGTAGCCTAACAACATGTAGCTCCGGGTCAAGCTGTAAGAATGTCCGGCCGCCAGCCAAAGCGCACAGCCTGCGATAAGGAACGCCAGGCGGGTTATCCATTTATAGACAGGCTGTTTCTTGCGCAGGAGAACGGCCGTGGCAATGCCCAGTGCAAGGGGATCCAGTCTGGTCAGGGTGTTGGTGAAAATCAAAACCTCGGAATGAACGGCGCGAGCGTGGCCAAGCAGAATCAGTCGGGCCAGCGTCGCAGTCGCGAACAGCCCTCCGCTGGCGTATAGCAGCGACCTGGCATGGCGGGTTCGGGAAATAAATGTTGACCAAAGCAGGTAAAACTGCTCCTCGAAGCTAACGCTCCACAGAGACATCATGAGTGATTGCGCTGGGAGACCGAAGGTGATAAGCCAATTCCCCGACATGAGCACAAAGGCAAGACCATACCTCAGAGGAAAATACTCACTGGAATCCACCAGCGGCAACAGTACGGCGATCAAGATCCCAAGGAAATAGAGTGGCCAAATGCGCAAGATGCGCCGCAGGTAGAACGAGCGCAGTTCGACTCTTCCAAATTGTTCCTGTTCGCGCAACAGGAGTTCGGTGATCAGATAGGCGCTGAGAAGAAAGAAGAGGTCAACTCCGAACCTTCCCGCAGAGGCCGCACTCGCTATAAGCGTACTAAAGGGCACATGGCGCACCGAATAGTAAGCGGGCTCGCTGGAGAGAGTGTGATAGATGAACACAGCGAAGAAGGCGAAAAAACGCAGGCAATCCAGTTCGGGTCGATAGAAACCGGCGCCCGGCTTCACGATCGTTTCCGCCAAGAAGCAGAGAACGGAATCGCCCCATGCCAGTGTGACCTGTACCGGTCGGCCTTGCGTGTGACATGTGCGGAAACGCTGCTGATTTTCGAGGCAGCGTGCCGCAGTGCCACTCCTCTACCCGATTGTCCTGCCAAACTGTTAAGACTCACTACACTCCCAGGAACTTCGACTCCTATCATTCCGCGCAGGAGCAGTGTATCTCTCGTCAGTGATTTACGCGACGCGGATTTGCGCCTGGAGTTATCTCTGGGCGGCGCTCGATTCATCCGTGGGTGCCGCCGAAGCACCGCCCGTTAGTTGCTTTTCCGGGTCATCTGGACCACCATCCCAATGGTCCTTGCCACGCGTTTGAGCATCCAGCGATTGAACTAGGCCGCCGTCTAGCGGAAAAGATCAAAGCATAATTCGGGAGCCGGGGCCCTATCCGGGTTTGACCCTCTGACGGGAAGCCCTTAGACTTAATTGTGTTTCTGTCCGTCGTGTGGCCGTCAGGCAGCGATCGTCCGGCACGACCATGGTGCGGCCATCGTTGCGGTCATTTTTGATTAACTGCAGCAGCCATCCTGCGGGAGGTTTTTCCTGAGACTACGGGTTCGAGGGCCGTTTCTGGCAGCTTTGCTGGGGCTGCTGGCGCCGCTGTGCGCGGGGCAGGGCAATTCGCCGATTACGCTGGATACCAGCGAGACTCTGTTCTCGGTGCTGACCGCGCTGAACACTTGCGGGTACGACCAGGACTTGACGATTTCCGATCCTATGCGGCTGAACATACGGGCCGAGGTGGAAAAGAATCTGAAGTCGTCGGACGATGCGCAGGCCAGCGCCAACGCGCTCTGCGAGTTCTACAACGCGAATCGAGCCAACGACGCGGCCCACGAATTATCCCAGTATGTATCACTGGCGTTGTACCTGCAGGGTCCACCGCAATTTGTTCCCAAGGTGAAAGAGGACGAAATGCCCCCGGATGCGGCTCCGCTGGCGCCGTTCGGGGCGTTGCTGGAAAAGTTCTATGAGAAGGCCGGATTGCACACAATCTGGGAGAGGCACCGGAATAGCTATGCGGCGCTGGCGGGCCGCTACCACGAGCCGCTGGCCAAGATGGTGTTCGATACCGAAATCTACCTGAAGCTGCAGTCCGGCGGATATCTGGGGCGGACGTTCACGGTCTATATGGATTTCATGGGCGACCCCAGCCAGACCAACGCGCGAAACTACGGATCGGCCTACGACGTGGTGGTGTTCCCGTCGCCGGACACGGGGGCCGGGTCGGCGCTGAAGATGGATGAGATCCGGCATACCTTCCTGCATTACCTGATGGATCCGCTGGCGGAAAAGCACCCCAGCGCGATCAAGCGGCTGGAGCCGCTGCTGCAGTCGGTGAAGCGCGCGCCGCTGGAAGAAGGATTCAAAACGGACATCTCGCTGCTGGTGACCGAGTGCCTGGTGCGGGCCATCGAGATTCGTACCACCGGCCCCAAGCAGACCGCCGAGGCAATGCGGGTGCAGGCCGTGGACGAGGCGGTGCGGCAGGGGTACGTCCTTACGAAATATTTCTATGGCTCGCTGGTGGCGTTCGAGAAAGATCCAGCGGGGATTCGCGCCGCGTACGGGGACATCCTGGATGCCGTGGACGTGAGGAAGGAAGAAAAGGCGGCCGCAGAGGTGGATTTTGCCAAGTCCGCATCGCCGGAACTGCTGCAATTGTCGCGCCTGCAGGATCGCCAGATGCTGGTGAATGCGGAAAAGCGGCTGACGGCGGGAGATACTAAAGGCGCGCAGGAACTGGCACAACAGGCGCTGGATAGAAAAATCGGCGATCAGGGGCGGGCATTGTTTATCCTCGCGGAAGTGGCGGTGGCCAACAAGAACATGCCGGCGGCGCTGGATAACTTTCATAAAGCCATCGCAGAAGCCAAGGAAGCCCGCGTGATTGCCTGGTCGCATGTGTATCTGGGAAGGATTATGGATTTGAAGGATGACCGCGATGCGGCCGTGATCGAATACCGGGCAGCGTTGACGGCGGGCGGACAGCTGCCGGAAATCAAGGCAGCGGCGGAACGCGGACTGGCGCGGGCTTACGAGCCGCCGGCGAAACCGCAGTAAGGGCGAGGACACAATGGTGTCCCAGTTTGCCGGCCGGGTGGGGAGGAACCTGCCAACTTCGCTCGACCGGACAGCCGAGAGCCTGCCCTGAGCCTGTCGAGGGCAGGCCGTCCCCAAATGAGCATCGCCCCGACTGAGGCGCTAGTAAACGCTCGCCAGAATGACAGTCGAGCTCTAATTCCGGTTACAATGCCGGGTTGTCCGGGCGACGGCGGAGGGTAGTAACGGCGAGTTGAAATTCGAGGAAGTTCGAAGGCAAGGAGAGAGCATGAAGCGTGCAGCGATGATGGTCGCAATGCTGGGAATATCGTCCTGGAGTCTGGGGCAAAGCACGAACACGAATAAGCCGGCATCACAGAGTGGGCAGACCCCGCCGGCGGCCGGGCAGACGGCGGCATCCCCGCAGGGCAAGCGTCCGCCGATGGCCAAAACCAAAGAGGAATTTGACGCCTACAAGGCGGCGGGGGCCCTGACGGACCCGGCCGCACAGGAGAAAGCGGCCGACGATTTTGCCACCAAGTTCCCGGACAGCGAGTTGCGTGGGATCCTGTACAAGACCGCAATGGCGGGATACCAGCAAGCAAATAACGCCGACAAGATGCTGGAACTAGCTCGCAAGGCCCTGGCGTTTGATCCTGACGATCCCACCGCTCTGGTGGGGGTGGCTCAGGTGCTCGCGGAACGGACTCGCGACACGGACCTGGATAAAGAACAGCGGCTGGACGAAGCCAAGAAGGACGCGCAGCGGGCCTTGATCACGGTGGATACAGACGTGCCAACGACGGGATACTCACCCGAACAGATCAACGCGTTTAAGGGCTTTCTGCGGTCGGAAGCGTACTCCATTATCGGCACGATTGAATACAACGCCAAGGCGTGGACCGATGCCGAGGCGGATTTGCGCAAGTCCATTGACGCGTTTCCGCAGCAGGTAGATCCGGTTGCGGTGCTCCGGCTTTCGCTGACCCTCGATCAGCAGAAAAAATATGCGGAGGCTCTCAAGTACGCGAACCAGGCCGTCGATTTGACCCCGGCGACCACTAGCGCGGGAAAGGCCGCGCGCGACGAAAAAGATCGCCTGACCCAGATCAACAGCGGCACCGCGCCGGGAACAACACCGGCGCCGAAATAAGGCTCGCGCGAAAGTGAAGCTTCGCAGGACTGGGTGAAAACACCCTCAGTGGACTCTGGTAGTGCAAGCTTGCAAAGAGTACATCGCTTTTCTCGGAATGGCAGACTCCCGACTTCGCTTGAACTTGTCGACTTGAGCGCGCGGCCGGGATTGGATTCAGCATGAAAGAACGGGAAATCACCGCGCTGGAAACGGCCCTGCACTACCATTTCCGCCGGCGCGCGGTGGTGGAGCAGGCGGTCACCCATAGTTCGCAGGCCCGCGAACAGGAATCGCAACAGGCGGGCGAGAGCAAATACAAGGTCAGCGACAACGAACAACTGGAGTTCCTGGGCGATGCCGTGCTGTCGCTCGTCACCAGCGAAGAACTGTTTCAGCGCTTTCCCCATTTTCGCGAGGGCGAACTTTCCAAGCTGCGCGCGCATCTAGTAAGTGAGCGGCATTTGATCCAGGTGGCGCAGCAACTGGAACTGGGGCATTATTTGCGGCTGGGCCGGGGCGAAGAAAAAAGCGGCGGGCGGGGAAAGACTGCGCTGCTGGTGGATGCGCTCGAAGCCATCCTGGCGGCGGTTTACTTGGATGGCGGGCTGGAGGCAGCGCGCGAGTTCGTGTTGCGAGAAATCGTGGCTCCGGAACTGGAGCGCATGGAACTTAAAGGTGGCGTACTTCCGGTCACCGATTTCAAGTCTGCGCTGCAGGAGGCTCTGCAGGGCCTGGGGTTGCCGCAGCCTTCCTATGTTTTGGTGCAGGAGGCGGGACCGCAGCACAGTAAGACGTTTACCGTTGAGGTCCGTCTGAATATGAAAGATGGGAAACTCAAGGGAGAGTTCGTGGGGCGGGCTCAGGGATCGACTAAGAAGACCGCCGAACAGGACGCGGCACGGCAACTGCTCACCTACCTGGCTTCGCGATCGAAACCAGCTACAGACAAAGCGCTTGTCCCGGAAACTGCGGAGAAGTAGAGTTCATGGATTCTGCTGACCACCGAATCGCGCAAACCGAAACGGGTTCCGCCGCGGGCGAACCCTCCGCGCCTGCGACCGCGTTGCCCCTGGACGGCGGCTCGGATACTGACACCAAGGTCGAGACCATCCACGTTGAGCCGAGCGCAACGGGCGCCAGGGGCGGCCGCCGCATCGTGAGCACCCTGGGAACGGACTTGATCGGTTCGCTGCAATCCCTGCTGGGCACCGTGGTGATTGCGGTCTTCGTGATTACTTTCATTGTGCAGGCGTTTCAGATTCCCTCGGAGTCGATGATGAACACGCTGCTGGTGGGGGATTATCTTTTAGTTAATAAACTCTGCTACGGCGACCGGGGCGCCGGCCGTTATCTTATCCCTTACCAGAAGATTGCGCGCGGCGACATCATCGTGTTTCATTACCCGGTCGATCCCAAGCAGCATTTTGTGAAGCGAGTGATCGGCGTGCCGGGAGATAAACTTCGACTGGTGAATAAGCAAGTCTGGATCAACGGTGTGCCGCTGCCGGAACCCTATGTGCGGTTTTTGTTTCCTTCCGACAATATGTTCCGGGACAACTTCCCGCGCCTGGATGTGCCCGCGCTGGGCCTGGAAGGAAAGTGGTGGCTGGAGATGCGGAAGCTGGTGGAAGACGGCCAGTTGATTGTTCCGGAAGGGCATTACTTCGTGATGGGGGACAATCGCGACGATAGCCAGGACAGCCGGTATTGGGGATTTGTGCCGCGCGAAAATATCATCGGCAGGCCGCTGCTGATTTACTGGTCGGTGCAGACCTGGGATCGGGATCCGGCAGCTTCCTTCAGCGGCAGGCTGTACCACATCGCGTATGCGGTGACGCACGTGCTCCAGATCACGCGCTGGAATCGGACACTGCGGCTGGTACACTAGGAGCCGTCTCATCAATGGGTTTGGGAAGGGCACGGCTTTCACAGCTTGCGGAAAAACTCACGAATGCATGCAATACCTGCAATACCGTGGAAGAGCGGCGCTTCAGCGCCGCGAAAGCCCCTGAAATCAGAGCGGGCTTTAGCCCTGGTGCTCGTATTTTGTGTCCAGGACGAGTTTTTCCGCAGCCTCTGAAGCCGTGCGGCTCAAATGGCCGAGGATTCGGGCTTAGCCTCTGAGGTTTCGCTCGCGTTCGGCCGCCGAAAAATTTATGAGACAGCTTCTGGTAGTCCGTCAGAGTTAACACAAGCGTGCCGACAGCGCTACTCTCGATGTTCACGACAAGCAATTCTGGATCAATCACCTTGGCGAAAAAAGACGACAAAAACGAAACCCCCGAAGAGCAGAAACCGCAAGAGACGCCGGTCGAATTTCTGGCTTCGCTGGCCGCGGTTCTCGTCACTGGACTCTTCATCATCACGTTCGTGATGCAGGCGTTTGAAATTCCATCCAGTTCGATGGAAAACACGCTGCTCATCGGCGACCACGTATTCGTCAATCGGGTGCAGTTTGCGCCCAAGAGTTCGTGGGTGGGGCCGCTGCTGCCTTACCGGGATATTCGTCGCGGAGACATTGTGGTGTTTCTGCATCCCGACCCGGCGGAATCTGGAACCTACGTGGTGAAGCGCATCATGGGGATTCCCGGCGACCACATCCACTTGCGCAAGGGCGTGGTGTATCGCAACGGCGAAGAACTGAAGGAGCCGTATGTGATTCACCAGGATGCTTACGCTTTCAATCCTTACCGCGATAATTTCCCCGCGGTGCCGCCCTCGGAAGCCTACAACGTAATTCCGTATTGGGAAGAAGAGTTGCCGACCCACATCCAGGGCGACGACCTCGTGGTGCCGCCGGATCACTATTTCGCCATGGGAGACAATCGCGATGTGAGCCTCGACAGCCGCTACTGGGGCTTCATTCCCAAGGAAAATGTGATTGGGCGTCCCATGTTCATTTACTGGTCGTTTGAGACGCCGAGCGACCAGTATCGCAAGACCTCGATTGGAGATCGGGTGGGATTTTTACTCCGCGTGATTATTCACTTCTTCGACGAGACGCGATGGCGCCGCACTCTGCGAGTGGTACGGTGAAGTTTTTCAGGTCCAAACGCCGCATGGCCGTTGCGGCAGTTCTCCTGCTGCTATTGTTTCTGCTGCGTCCGGGCGCATCGCGATTGAAGTCGCGCATTGCCGCGTCAATCAGCGCTGGCCTCGCGCGTCCGGTTGAAATCGGATCGGTGCATCTGCGCTTGTTGCCGCGTCCGGGATTCGACCTGCAGAATCTCGTCGTGTACGACGATCCCGCATTCGGCCAGGAACCCATGCTGCGTGCGCCTGAGGTGACGGCCGACTTGCGGCTGACATCGCTGGTGAGAGGCCGCCTGGAGATCGCTCGGCTCGACGTGACCGAACCCAGCCTCAATCTGGTCCACGGCGACAACGGCCGATGGAATCTGGAAGCCCTGTTACAGCACGCGTCCAATGTGCCCCTCGCTCCCACGGCTAAAGCCAGATCGGAAGCGCGGCCTGCCTTCCCCTACATTCAGGTAACTTCCGGGCGAATCAATTTCAAATCCGGACGAGAAAAAAAGCCCTACGCCCTGACCAACGCCGACTTCGCCCTGTGGCAAGATTCGGAAAATGCGTGGGGCATCCGCCTGAAAGCCGAGCCCTTCCGCAGCGATTTGAATTTGAACGATACCGGTATTCTGCGGGTAAACGGAACCTGGCATCGGGCCGCCACACTGCGCGAAACGCCGCTGCAATTCAGTGTCGAGTGGGATCGGCCCCAACTGGGGCAGCTCACAAAATTTGTGAGCGGCGAAGATAAGGGCTGGCGGGGAGGAGTGCAGTTGGACGTTACGCTCACTGGAACCCCAGCCAGTCTGCGGGTGAGCGGCGACGCTTCGGTGCAGGACTTCCGTCGCTATGACATTTCCAGCGGCCAGGCGCTTCCTTTGGCGGCACATTGCGACGGGCGTTACAGTTCCGTCGATCACCTGGTGCACGAAGTTTTCTGCCGCGTTCCGGTGGGGAGCGGTCAGCTTACTCTGAAAGGCGACATGGGATCGCCCGCGAGTCATCGCTATGACCTGGTGCTGAATGCGGAAGATCTGCCAGCCGGCGCCCTGGTCACGTTGGCCCAGCGCGCCAAAAAGAATTTGCCGGAAGATATCGAAGCCAGTGGAGAAATCCGCGGCATCCTGAAGATGCGCAGAAATGGTTTCGCCGACGGAGCAGGTGAGTTTTCCGGCAGTGGTGAGATGGCCAACCTTCGCCTCACCTCGGCGAGCCGTAAGGCGGAATTGGATGCAGCGAGCATTCCTCTGAAATTTGTTGCAGACGACTCGGCGGAGATTTTGCCGCCGTCCAATGCAGGCACACGCCGGTCGGGACATCGTTCGCTCGCGGGCGAACGGCGGCTCCACTTCGGTCCGTTTCCCCTCGCGGCTGGACGTGGCGCGGGGCCCACGGTGCGGGGCTGGGCTGGCCATTCGGGTTACGGAATTGGCCTGCTGGGAGATGCCGAGGTCGCGCGAACCTTGCGCATGGCTACGTTATTCGGTTTGCCCGCGCTCGCCGCCACAGTGGATGGACAGGCCAAAGTGGATTTGCAAATTGCCGGAACCTGGCGCGGCTGGATGGGGAGCACACCCTCCGGCGTTAACTTCGCCCGGCCGCAGGTTACCGGAACAGCGAAACTGCACAACGTGCGTGCCGAAGTGCGCGGAGTGGACGAACCCATCGAGATTTCTTCGGCCAACCTGCAACTCCTGCCCGACAAAGTACTCGTCACGAAACTGAGCGCCAACGCCGCCCACGCGCTCTGGACAGGATCACTCGAGTTGCCGCGCGGTTGTGGCACGCCAGGCGCATGCGCCGTCAGCTTCAACTTGAATACCAACCAGTTCGGGTTGAGTGACGTCGCGCAGTGGCTAAGCCCCCGAGCGCGGCCACGCCCGTGGTATCGCCTGTCGACGGCCAACGATCCCTTGGCACCCACATTTTTCACCAGCCTGCACGCTGATGGCAAAATCACCGCCAACCGTTTGCTGCTGCACGCTCCCGCAACGAACCAGTTTCCGGTAAATCAGATTTGGGCGAATCATGTTTCGGCCGACGTATCTCTCGATGCCGGGCAACTCCGCCTTTCCGATCTGCGCGCAGAATTGCTGGGAGGAAAGCACCGCGGCGAATGGCAGGCGGATTTCAGCGTGAGGCCTGCGGTCTATACCGGCAGCGGCACTTTGACCGGAATCGCGTTGCGGCAAATGGCCGCCGCCATGCACGATGACTGGATCGCGGGAACGGCGAGTGGCAGCTATCAAATGACTGCGTCGGGCGTTGTCTCGTCCGCATTCTGGAATTCCGCCGAAGGCACTCTACAATTTGAAATGCACGATGGAATGTTGCCCCATCTGCTGCTGGTAAGCGACGGTGACTCGTTGAAGGTTGAGCGAATGCAAGCGCGCGTGCATCTGCAAAATGGCAAGATTGAGATCAAAGAAGGCAATCTGGATTCTCCTGCGGGAAAGTTTCTGATCAGCGGAACCGCATCTTTCAGCCGCGCACTCGACCTGAGGCTCGCCAGCAAACCCGATTCGTCCGGTGGCACAAAGACCTACGCCATTGGCGGCACGGTTGCAGAACCACGCGTCACGCAGGTGGTAAGTCCGGAGACGCAGGCGCGGCTGAAACCGTAGCCGGCCACCGTAGTGATCCTCAAAGATTTCAGCGTTCCCTCTTGGAGGTTGCGGAAAAACTTACGAATGCGTGTAGTACCGTGGAAGAGCGGCGCTTCAGCGCCGCGTAAAGCCTCTGAAATCAGGTGGGCTTTAGCCCTCGTGGTCGTATTTGTGTCCACAACGAGTTTTTCCGCAGCCTCCTAGGGTCGATATCCCGGCCCCCGTAAAACTTTTCCTGGAAGCGCCCCCGTCATCTTGCCTTGATCGATCACCAGGACACCGTTCACAAGAACATATTCCATGCCTTCGGAAAGCTGGTTGGGATTGTCGAAAGTGGCGAGGTCGCGCACGGTTGCGGGATCGAAAACCACCACGTCGGCCCACATTCCGCCCTTGAGAACTCCGCGGTCGGTGAGCCGCAGGCGCTGCGCGGGCAACGCAGAGAACTTGCGGATGGCGTCTTCCAGCGTCAACGCTTTCTCTTCGCGGACGTACTTTCGCAAAATGCGCGGGAACGTGCCGTAGGCGCGGGGATGCGGATGCTCCTGACCCAGGATTCCATCCGGCGACGTGCCGGAAGAATCATTATCGATGGCAACCCAGGGCTGCTGCAGCGCCAGAGTGACGTCCGGCTGCGCCATGCCAAAGACAGCCACGTCGGAGAACGGATCTTGGATGAGAAAGTCGAACAGCGCATCCATCGGATCTTTATTCCAAAGCTTCGCGATCTCCGAAAGCCGCTTGCCCTGCAGCGGCAAGAGCTTGGGATTCTGTACCACGCCGATCATCACCGCCTCAGGCCCGGGAATTTCCTGCCACTCGTTGTCCCAGTCCTTCGAGGGCGTGAGCATGTCTTTCCGGATGCGTTCGCGAGTTGCGGGATCTTTCAAACGCTCCACCAGTTTTCCCGAGCCTCCTTCGTGCGCCCAGGCGGGAATGAACGCAGAGAAATCGTTGTACCAGGCGGTGTAGGCATAAGTGTCGGCCGTAACGTCGGCCCCCGCGGTCCGGGCGGCGTTAATTTTGGCCACCACTTCCGGCATGCGCCCCCAATTATTTTTCCCCGCAACTTTGAGATGCCATATCTCAACCGGGACGCCAGCTTCGCGGCCGATGCGCAAAGCTTCGTCGATCGAGTCCAGCACCGAATCGCTCTCGTTGCGCATGTGAGTGGAATAGATTCCGCCGAATTTTCCTGCCTCGGTAGCGAGCGCAACGAGTTCGTCCGTTTTTGCGTAGGGTGCGGGAGCATATTCCAGTGCCGTGGAAACGCCAACCGCGCCGTCTTTCATGGCGTCGCGGACCAGCGCCTTCATCTGCTCGAGTTGCTCCGGCGTGGGCTGCTTGTTCTCTTCGCCGAGTACAATCGAGCGGACAGTCGTGGCGCCCACATAGCTGGCGAGGTTGATCCCCATGCCCTGTTTTTCCAGCCGCGCAAAATATTGGCGAAAGCTGCGCCAGTCGGGAGTAATTTTGTAATGGTCGTAGATGGCGTGACCGCCCTGAATGAGGGCATCGTTGAGCGGCGCGATCGAATCGCCTTCTCCGGTAACCTCGGTGGTGATGCCCTGGTAAATCTTCGAAGGCAGGCGCGGGTCGACAAGAATCGTAAACTCCGATTGGCCAAGCATGTCGATGAAACCCGGCGCGACGACTCTGCCGCCAGCATCAATGGTGCGTTTGCGGGGCGCCGCCACGAGATTGCCGATGGCCGCGATTTTTCCCTCGCGAACACCGATGTCTCCCGAATACCACGGTGAACCGGTGCCATCGATGATGTGCCCGTTGGTGATGACCAGATCGAACCCGCCCGACGCTTGAGCGGGGAGCGGCGTGGCGGCGAAAATCATGATGAAGGCGAAAGCTATGAACAGTAGTCTTGCGAAATTCAGGTTTGCCAAGTTGTTCTCCTTTTCGTCCAGCTACTTTGCCTGCTCTCTCTGGACAACCGCTGCTGCCGCACCCAAAGCGATCCAGATCGCCAGCGCCAGCCACTCGTAAACCGTGAAATGGCCGGGCACGAGCGGGACAACTTTCATCAGCAGCATCGCGACTCCCACGAGCAATCCAAACGCCGCCACGCCGCGTTCCATCGCCGAAAGTTCGATGCGATGCGACTGCGCTCCCGCGCGTCTGAGGAAAAGGCAAGCGAGGCATGTGGCCGACCATCCTATCGCGCATGCGACCGAGCCGACTTCGGTAATGGGAACCAGAATGGCGTCCCCGAGCAGCATACAACCGGCCGTGGCAACGCCAACGCAGAGCACGGCGATTGAGGGCGTCTGATGCAGCGAATGAATCTGCCCAGTACTGGCGGCGATCATGCCACGGCGTCCCAGTGCGAATACCAGCCGGCTGGCCGCCACAAAATTTCCATTGAAGCACTTGAACAGTGACAGCAAGGCCGCGGCAAGTATGATATTGACGATCCAGCGCGAACCCACCGCTTGCTGGAAGGCCACCGCTGTCATGAATTTTTCTCCGATCAATGCGTGCCACGGAGCCACGAATCCAACCGCAGCAACTACACTCGTGTAGAAGAGAATGCCGACAAAAATCGCCATCCAGATGGCGTGGAAGAAACTGCCGCTGCGGATCTCAGGGCTGGCTTCCTCCGCGGCTTTGCTCACGGATTCGAATCCGGTCATGAAGTAAGGCACGATTTGGATGACAAGCAGAATAGAAACGAACGGAGCGTGCGTGAACAACGGCGGGAAGTTGTGCGGCGATCCGCGGCTGACGCCGACAGCAACGAAAACGATGAAGAGGGCGAGAGTGCCGAAACTGGTCCAGTTTTGAAACGTAGCGCTAAGCCGGATGCCACGGTAATTCAAAACGGTAAGAAGCGCAGTAAGAGTGAGTCCGATGATCAGGTGCGGAAAATAAACCGGACGTCCGGCCACGCGATAAACTTCCAGCGAATCCAGCCGCGGAAAAATGTAACCGGCGATGCGGCCCACTGCGACGGCTTCCCACGGGCAGACGATGAAATAGGCGAGCATCATCATCCAACCCGTAGCGAAACTGATGGTGCGCGAGAACGCTGCCGAAGTGTAGGCGATTTCGCCGGCGGCATCGGGCATGGCAACCACTAGCTTGCCGTAGACCCAACCGATGGGCAGCAACACGGCGCCGCCAATCGCGAAGCCCAGCAGCGCGCCCATCGAGCCTCCGCGCGCGAGCCAGTCGTCCATCACGACCAGCCAGCCCACGCCCACCATCGTGCCCCAACCCAGCGTGAAGTAGTCGGTGAAACCAAGTTTGCGGGCGAGAGTGTTCACGGATTTCTGTGGGAAGCGGCGAATCGCTGGCCGAGAAAGCGGCGATTATAAAGCATCCGGGCAAGAGCTAACCGGGTTTCTGGATGCGGGTTTCCGCGTGTTAGTATCGATGCAAGCTCTGCGTGATACCTCAACATCAGAATATGAGAACGATTCGGCTGATCGGGTTGCGCTCGCCTGTTTTGCCTAAAGAAAAATGACATCTTCCTCCAAATCGCGTGGACGCGTGCTCAGTGGCATGCGCTCGACCGGGAAGCTGCATCTCGGCAACTATGTGGGTGCGCTCGATAACTGGGTGCGCATGCAGGACGAGTACGAGTGCTTCTTTGAGGTCGCCGACTGGCACGCACTCACCACGGATTACGCCGACACGTCGCGAGTGAAGGAGAATTCGCTGGAGGTTGCGCTCGACTGGCTGGCGGCGGGGCTCGATCCAGACAAATCGGTCATCTTCATCCAGTCTCATGTGCCGGCCCATGCCGAATTGCATTTGTTGCTTTCCATGATCACGCCTCTGGGCTGGCTGGAGCGCGTTCCGACCTACAAAGAGCAGCGCGACAACATCAAGGACAAAGATCTGGGAACCTACGGATTTCTGGGTTATCCCTGCCTGCAGGCGGCCGATATTTTGATTTATAAAGCGGATGTCGTGCCCGTGGGGGAAGATCAGGTGGCGCACGTGGAGTTGACGCGCGAAATTGCGCGGAGGTTCAACGGATTCTACGGGAAATCCGGCGATGTGTTCCCCGAACCGAAGGCCTTGCTCACGCCCGCGCCGAAGCTCCCCGGGACCGACGGCCGGAAAATGTCGAAGTCGTATGGCAACACGATTATGCTTACCGACCCTGAGCCGGTGGTGCGGCAAAAACTGAAGACCATGGTGACCGATCCAGCCCGCGTGCGGCGCTCGGACCCTGGGAATCCGGACGTATGTCCAGTGGGGGATCTGCACAAGATTTTCAGCAGCAAAGACACGATGGAGAAAGTAAACCAAGGTTGCCGTTCGGCGGGCATCGGATGCATCGAGTGCAAAGGCTGGGCCGCTGACTCATTGGTGAAGCTGCTGAAACCGATGCAGGAGCGTCGTCGCAAATTTGAGGAGAATCCGAGCCTCGCCTGGGATATTCTGGAAGCAGGCACGGAGCGGGCGCGCAAGACCGCCGCCACGACTATGAACGAGGTGCGGGCAGCAATGGGCATGTCGCTGGAGCGCGGACTGGGCAAGGGTTCCGACTAGATGACGGAAGCAATAAAAATCGTGAGTTCAGTGGATGCGGCGCGCGATTCTGTTTCGCCTGCCATCGTTGTCGCGGCAGCCAAGCCAGCCCCTGACGGAAACGTTGCGACCTCGCCGAACTACGAGAGAAAGAGAGACGAGAGAAAAAAAGAAGAGAGCGATTCTCCGTTTTCGGTTGCAGTTACCGATGTCTACGAAGGCCCGCTCGACTTGCTGCTCGACCTGATTCGCAAGCAGGATATCGACATTTACGATATTCCGATCGCCCGCATCACCGCGCAATACCTGGCCTACGTCGAGAAGATTCGTGGGCTGGATGTAAACGTAGCCGCAGATTTCATTTACATGGCATCGGTGCTGATTCACATCAAGTCCAAGATGCTGCTGCCGCGCGATCCGCTGGCCGTCGCCGGAGAAGAAGAAGATCCGCGCAACGAACTGGTCAACCGCCTGCTGGAGCACGAAAAGTTCAAATCGGCCGCGCAGATGCTTTTGCAGAAGCAGCAGATCGAAGACGCCGTGCTGTCGAATCCTTCTTTGAAAGAATTCATGGAGGCGGAAGGCACCGAGCCCGAAATTGCCGCCGACGTGATCGATCTGGTGAAAACATTCCAGCAAGTGTTGGAGCGAGTTCGCACGCGTCCGGTAATTAACGTCGACGAAGAAACGGTGACCGTGGGCCAGATGATCGACTACCTGCGCCGCCGTCTGTCGCTGGAAAACCGGCCCATCCGTCTGAAACAACTGCTGATGCGCGTGCCTTCGCGGCAGGCGCTGGTGTGCATGTTCCTGGCGCTGCTGGAGATGGTGCGCCTGCAGGCAATCCAGGTGCGGCAAGAGCGCCTGTTCGGCGAGATCGCGGTGCGCAAGCACGTCGGCTTCGACGCCATCATGAACGAACAGGCGGCTGTGCGCGACGACTGGAAATAAGGAAAGCTGCTGGTGACGTAGCGAGTTGCTAGTTCTCAAAACTCGCGTTTTACTAGCCACTATGAGTCTAAAAGCCCAACTCGAAGCCATCATTTACGCGGCGGAAACGCCGATCACTCTGGACCAGATGCTCGACCTCGTGAAGGAAAGTGTCTTCGCATCAGGCGCGGCCGACGAAGCCGAGGCCAGGTCGCGCGTGCGCTCCAGCCTGGAAGAACTGCTCGCCGAATACGGCAGTCCCGACCACGGCATCGAAATTCGCCAGGTCGCCGGCGGATACCGCATGTCAACCAAGCCTGAGCAGCACGAAGTGGTGCGAGCTTTCGCGAAGAGCCTGAAGCCGCCGATCCGCCTCTCGCTGCCTGCGCTCGAAACGCTCGCGGTCATCGCCTACAAGCAACCCGTTACGGTGCCGGAGATCAGTGATATTCGCGGCGTCGATTCCGGCGGCGTCATCGGAACTCTGCTCGATCGCAAACTCATCACCACCGCGGGACGCAAGCAGGTGATCGGCCGCCCCATCCTCTATAAAACCACCAAAGAATTCCTCATGCGCTTTGGGCTGAAGGACGTCAGCGAACTGCCCAGCATGGAGGAGTTCGAAAAGCTCGTCGCAGAATCGTTCCAGGCGGAGTTGATTCCAGCAGAGAGCGCGGCGGAAGCAGGCGCGAGCAAAGAGCCGAGGGAATCGGATGACAGCCCATCCGAAGAGGATGCTGCGTTTCCGCAAGTGTCTACCCACGGAGAAAATGCCGAGACCGCCGAGGCCAAAGAAATCGAGAAGTCTGCGGCTGTGCGGGAAAATTGATTGTTCTGACGACTATCATCGCCCATGCCTGCTGAACGCTTGCAGAAAATTATCGCCGCTGCCGGAATCGCCTCACGGCGCAAGGCCGAAGAACTGATCGCTGCCGGCCATGTGCAGGTGAACGGTCAGACAGTCAGCGAACTGGGCAGCAAGGCCGACCCCGAAACCGATCACATCCGCGTCAACGGCAAACTGCTCCACGGCGCCCAGCGCCACACCTATCTTCTGCTGAACAAGCCCAAGGGATTCGTGACCACGATGAGCGATCCCGAGAAGCGCCCCACGGTGATGGACCTGATGCGCGGCGTGAAGGGACGCGTCTACCCCGTGGGCCGCCTGGACTACGCCAGCGAAGGCCTGCTGCTGATGACCAACGACGGCGAACTTGCGCATCGGTTGATGAAAGCCGCGTCGCACGTGGCGAAAACTTACGTAGTGAAAGTTGCGGGCACGCCGAAGGAAGACGCGATCGCGAAGCTGCGCGCGGGAGTGTCCATCGCCACCGACGATGGCAAGCGCGTGAAAACTGGGCCGGCTCTAGTGCGAATCGTAAAAGAAGCGGCCAACCCGTGGTATGAGATCACGCTGGTGGAGGGCCGCAACCGCCAGATCCGGCGCATGTTTGAAGCGGTGGGCCATCACGTGGAAAAGATCAAGCGCGTGCGATATGGCCCGCTAACGCTCGATGTTCCACCCGGCAAGTTTCGCGCCCTGACGCCGAATGAGGTCGACAAGTTGAAGGCAATATCTTCCGCGAAGCTCGCCAGCGCGAAGCGGACGCCTCAAGACGTTCATAATGTGCGAACGGATGTGCGAGCGCACACGCGATCGTAAGTTTCCGATAAAGATGAATCGTGCCGCGCGCGGCAGCGATGATGGCAGCGATGACGACAGAGAAGATGAGCCGATTTTCTGATCTGCTGTCGCCCGGAGCGCGCGAACTGGCACGCCACTCGCCCACCTCACCGCGCATGCAGCCTGCCGAATCGCAGCGCACTCTGATCCGGCTCGATTCCAACGAGAATCCTCTCGGCCCGTCTCCGCGCGCAATCGATGCCATGCGCTCCGCTCTCGCGAACGCAAACCTGTATCCTGACGACGACTGCAATGAACTTCGTGCCGCGCTGGCCGCGTGTTACAACGTTGATGCCGAGCAGACGCTGGTCACTGCCGGCTCGACCGGACTGCTGAGCCATCTCTGCCAGACGCTCCTTTCTCCCGGGCTCAATGCGGTGACCAGCGAGCGTTCCTTCGTGGTCTACTCGCACCTGGTGCGCGCCACCGGAGCGCAACTGATCGAAACTCCCATGCGTGAGGACACTTTCGACCCGGCGGCGCTCCTGAATGTGATCAATGCGAAAACGCGCCTGGTTTTTCTGGCGAATCCGAACAATCCCACCGGCACGATTCTCAGCGCGGCGGAGGTAGATAACTTTCTGTCGCGAGTTCCGGATCACGTGATCGTGGTCCTCGACGAGGCTTACTACGAGTATGCCGCGCACTTCGCTTCGCTGCGCGGACTCGAGTATTCGCGATCGCTCGACTACGTTCGGCAAGGCGCCAGCTTAGTCGTCCTGCGCACTTTCTCCAAAGCGCACGGACTGGCCGGTCTGCGCGTGGGATACGGGTTTGGCCCCGCGGAACTCCTGGCCTCTTGTGCCCAAATGCGCAACACCTACTCAGTAGCATCGATCGCAGAGGCGGCAGCGCTTGCGGCAATGGAAGACCAGGATCATGTCGACCGCACTATGCAGCTCAACGCCGAACAGGCGCCAATCCTGATCAAAGGATTGTCAGACCTGAAGTATCGAGTGGTTCCGACGTGGGCGAATTTTCTTTATTGCGACGTGCATGAAGATGCTCTGGAGTTCGCTGCGCGGCTGCAACGTGAAGGCGTAGTCATTCGTCCGCTCCGGCCCTGGGGCGCACCGCGCTGCGTTCGTGTGAGCATTGGAACTGCTGAACAGAATCAGTTTTTTTTGCAAGCCGTCGCCAGAATTCGCCAGTAGACTCACGCCGCTAGAGCCCGACCACCGGAATGTGCGCTGCCCCAAGCAAACCAGCGTCACTGCCCAGCATAGCGCGAGTCACAATCGTCTTTCTCGCGCGGCTTGCTTCCTTTCCTGTTAGGCTTCCCGGTTCGGTGACGGCGTAGATCAGCGCCCGCTCGCGCAGTTCCACAAACATCGTGGGAGCAAAAGCGTCCCACGCGCCGGAGACTCCACCCCCGATCACATACATTTCCAGATTCAGACTGTTGACCATGCCCGCCAGCAGCATGCCCAGGGCCTTGCCGAACCGGCGGAAAATCCGGCGCGCGTCTTCGTCGCCCCGCATGGCGAGATCATAAATAGACTTCGCGCTGAACTCCGCGTCCGCGCTGGCAGCCTTCTCCAGCGCAGTCGCCCCGCCGCTGGCAATCGCTTCGCGCGCCATGCGGACCAACGCCGTTGCCGAGGCATAACGCTCCGCGCATCCATGACTGCCGCAACCGCAGGGCACGCCTTCCGGCTCAATAGGCACGTGTCCGAACTCGCCTGCCATGCCATTCATGCCGTGCCAGATTTTTCCGTTCAACACGATCGCGCCGCCGATACCGGTGCCCAGCGTCAGCATCGCCATGTTCGGGACGTCGCGGGCCGCTCCCAGCCACTTCTCGCCCAGTGCAGCCATGTTGCCGTCGTTGTCCAGAATGAACTGCGCCCCGATGCGTCGCTCGATCTCCTCACGCACCGGATATCCTGACCACCCGGGCAGGTTTGCAGATTTGCGCACCGTTCCGGCCTCCAGATCGATCACACCAGGAATTCCAGCGCCCACACCAAGAAACGATCCGCCGCTGCGATATTTTTCCGAGAGACGGAGAATGGCGTCGCACATTTCACCGACCACGTGCCCGGGACCGACAGCCAGGTTGGTGCCAAGCGTAACTTTCTCCAGCATCTGGCCGTCCGTGCCGACGGCGGCAATGCGCAGGTTGGTCCCGCCCAGATCGACTCCAATGGAAAAATCGGACATGGCTGAGAAAGACTACCAGAACCGCGGACCGCGATCATTGTTGATTGTTGATTGCTGATTGTTGATTGAAAACCTCAAAAACAAGGTTGTTAAACAACAATCAGCAATTGCTGGCCCCTGATCCCCAGCCCCTGACCACTGACCCAATCAACAACCAGCAATCGCCTCATCACTTCTGGCACTTCGCGCAATAATGGCTGCTGCGTCCAGCGATCACCACCCTCTTGATCGGAGTCTTGCAAACCAAACAAGGCTCGCCTTCGCGGCCATATACGCGATGCTGCAGCTGGAAAAACCCTTCTTCGCCGTCGGCGTCCACGTAATCGGAGATTGATGATCCGCCAAGCGCGATCGCCTCCCGCAAGACTTCCTTCACGGAAACCAAGAGCTTGCTCATTTGTTCGCGCGAAATCGCAGACGCCCGGCGGCGCGGGCGAATGCCGGCGCGAAACAACGACTCGTCGGCATAAATGTTGCCGACACCGCGCAGCAATTTCTGATTCAACAGCGCGCTCTTGATGGGAGTCTTGCGCCCGTGGAAAAGCTTAACGAAGTCTTTCAGTTCGACCTCAAGCGGCTCCATACCTCCGGCATCGAAGTCACCGCTCCGCGCCACACTAAGCCGTCCAAAGCGCCGCGGATCGACAAAACGCAATTCCCTGCCGGATTCCAGCCTGACGATAGCATGCGTATGCCGACCCACTTCTTCACGCGGTTCGCATATCTGCAGCCGCCCGGTCATGCCGAGATGAACGATCCACAGGTCTGCCCGTGTGGGGCGGGCACTCTTGCCCGCCAATGCCTGCGCCACTGATGGCGTCCGAGACTTCGCTGCACGACCCGCCAGTCTCCGCTCTCGGCCTTTGCCAGACAAAGCCTGCCCGGAGCCTGCCGAAGCGACTGTCCGCCCTACATTCCGCTCCAGATCGAAAACAATGTGCTTCCCCATGCGCCGGATGCGGGAAATGCGGCTGTGTTCAAGCGCGGCCACAATCTCCCCGGCGGGAGATTTCAGAGGCTCGGGTTTTTCCCCCAGCCACACCGACTGCACCACGTCCCCAATGATTCGCTTGGCTAGTCCCTGCGCAATGGTTTCGACTTCAGGAAGTTCGGGCATTCAGAACACAAGTGTACCGTTGAATGCCCACTACTGTCCGCGCCGCGCCCGCGCGGATGACGTTACTAGAAGTCGTCTCACAGATGGGTTCGGGAAGGGCACGGCTTGCAGTGGTTGCCGAAAAACTCCGGCCCTGCTTCGGCTTGGGAAGGGCACGACGTTCAGTCGTGCCACTAAGCCCTTTAAGACCGTCCGCGCTTCAGCGTCTGAGGTTCGCTCTTGCTCGCAGAAATTAAGTTTTTCTGCAACCTCTTGCAGATGCCCCCCAAGGGTGCCGCTCGATATTCAGGCTCTGGCTTCCGAGGTTTCGCCCGTGTCCAGCCCGTCAAGGGATTTACAGATCGCCTCTAGTCCTTCAGCGGGACTGCAGCGCTACCGTCGCGGCAGAAGGTGGCTACTCGTTGCAAGTCGCCCTTGGCGCTGGGCACGACCATGACTGGACCGTAACAATAAATAGCGTGGCCGCTGGCGGCGAAATACCATTTGCCGCCCTTGGATCGCTGCGTGACGTGGCTAGCAGGCTGCCGCGGAGCTTGAGGTGGCGCCAGTTTAGGGACTGGCAAACTCAACAACAAGGCTAGGGTCAGAGCCTTCATATTTTCAACTCCCACAGAACTTCAATTCCCACAAAATTCACATGCCGCGATCAGATCGTTCTCAAAGCCCGCCGATCGTCGGCCAAATCGGAAGCCGGTCGCGACGGAGCTTGCAGTTGCGGCTTTGGCATTTTCGCGTTGCGGTCCTGCACCCGACTATGCGGTACTACCTTGTTCGACGGAATCTGGGTTGACGGGGTCTTGCTTACCGGACTTTGCACCTGGGTCGACGGAGTCTGAGCCTGGGTCGCCGGAATCTGGGTTGACGGGACCTCGTTCGACGGAATCTGGGCTGACGGGATTTCGGTTGACTGAGCTTGGCTAGACGATTCTTGCGCCGTCGAAGCCTGCTCCTGACGCTGCGTGTCGACGACACCGCTTTCCTGTAGGGTGCGGCCTTTTACTGCCGCCAGTTCTTCGCTGTCGTGGAACAGTTCGTGAATCAGGGCGCGCTGCGACTCGATCGTCCGGCCCTGCTCGATGATCAGCATCGTCATGAGCCCGTAAGAGATAAGGAACAGCACGACGAGCACGGGAAGCAGGTTGTGCTTCTTCGGCACGGCGGGAGCAGCCGGACCGATGATCGTGTTGATGGCCTCGTTATCGAACAATGTCGTCAAGTGGCACCCCAATCGATCCTGCCGAAACAGCAGGGTTACAGGGGAATTTGCAGCTTGCGCACCATACGGAGGGATGACGCGAAGTCATTGATAAAGCGTGATTTAACTGGGAGGCGGTGATGCTGCCGGGCGGGGGAATGTGCAATCCGCTGCACATATTGAGCAAGACGGATTGGTTTAGGGTGTTTTTCCGGTTCTTATGTAACTCAAAAGCCTTGCCTGGCGCGGCTTTTGGCCTGAACTGGCTTCTTTGCAATTTTTTACTTCACGGCCATCAACATTTTGGCGATCGTCGCCAGCTGCATGTTCGAAGTTCCTTCGTAAATCTTGCCTATTTTGGCGTCGCGCCAGTACTTTTCGACGGGATAGTCCTTGGTGAATCCGTAGCCGCCGTAGATTTCAATCGCCAGCGAGGTTACGCGTTCGGCCACTTGCGAGGCGAAAAGCTTGGTCATGGCCGCTTCTTTCACGAAATTCACTCCCGCATCCTTCATGCGCGCCGCGTTGTATACCATGAGCCGCGCCGCCTCGATCTCGGTGGCCATCTGTGCGATCTGAAACTGGATGCCCTGGAATTCGCCGATGGCCTTGCCGAACTGTTTGCGCTCCTGCGCGTACTTGCAGGCAAATTCCCACGCGCCGCGGGCCAGGCCGATCATCTGGGCGCCGATGCCGATGCGGCCTTCGTTCAGCGTCTCAATGGCGATCTTGTAGCCTTTGCCGGGTTCGCCCAGCACGTTGTTTTTGGGCACGCGGCAGTCTTCCAGGATCAGTTCGCAAGTGGAAGAGGCGCGGATGCCCAGCTTGTCTTCTTTCTTGCCCACCGCGAATCCGGGGAAAGTTTTTTCGATCAGGAAGGCGGTGATGCCTTTGTATCCGGCGCTGGGATCGATGGTGGCGAACAGAACGAACAGTCCTGCTTCTTTGCTGTTCGTGATCCACAGCTTGCGGCCGTTCAGCACGTAGTCGCTGCCTTTGAGTTCGGCACGGGTCTGCAGCGCGAACGCGTCGGAGCCGGAACCGGCTTCGCTCAGGGCGTAGGCCCCGACGACCTCGGTTGCCATCTTCGGCAGGTAGCGCTTCTTCTGCTCATCGCTGCCCCAACGCAGCAGCGCGTTGTTGACCAGCGTGTTCTGCACGTCGACGATCACGCCCGCCGAGGCGTCCACCCGCGACAGCTCTTCGACCGCAAGAATGGCCTCAAAAAACTTTGCGCCGCCCCCGCCGTATTGCTCGGGAATCTCAATCCCCATCAGCCCCAGCTGGAAAAATTGGTGGATGAGATCTTTGTCGAAGATTCCCTTCTCGTCCATCTCTTTGACCAGCGGACGGATCTTCTGGTCAGCAAACTGGTGAATGTTGTCGCGGAAAAGAATTTCATCTTCGGAGAGCGTAGTCAGTGGAGCGGGAACGGAAGCTTGCAGCGTAGCTTCGGGCATGGCAAGACCCTTCGATCGTCAGGATGGCAGACTGTTGATTTTAGCATTGCTCCCGTCGGTGAATTGGGGCCGGCGGTGGCCGGTACTCTTTTGCATGCTTCCCGCAGTCCCGCCTTTTGGAAAACGCGCGAAGGATGGGCCAGCCCGCCAAAAATACGCTACTGAACCTCCGCCCTTTTCTTATTCAGGAACGCTCGAAGCTCGGACACTGAAATAGCCTCTCCAATCATCACCTGCGTGGCTTTGTAAAATTCAGCCAGAACCATTCCTGTTATTTGAGCGTCCGAGTATCGCTCACCGTGCTCGTCGGTTAGCCCAAAGCTCGAGACTCCAGCGCCTCCTGGGGCTTGCATCATTTGTATGGTCTGAGCAACTTGCGGGGGATAGAGATGGAACTTTGCAACGACTACTCCGATCACTTTGCTGTCGCCGGATTGGAACAACGGGCCGCCTGAGTTGCCTGGGTTGAAAGCTCCGTTCACAACGATGTGCTTCACTTCTTTCCCGCTCGCTCCGTCCTTGACGTAACCCGCGATGTACCCAACGCTGAGAAGAGGAGCAGGCCGTTGTAGGTCAACGGAAATCCCCAAGTCGTAACGGGTGTGGCGAGTGGTTTGTCCGTGTCAGACCCAAGTTCAAGACCGCCGGTTAGATGCCTGGAGGGGTGAAGGAGTGCAAGATCAACATCCTTATCTGCGGCCATCTTCGAAAACCCGAATTCCTGAGCACCAAATGGATTGGCTTTCATTTCCTCGGCGGTACAGCCTTCGACCACATGGTTGTTAGTCACGATCAAGCCATCACTCAGTAGAAACCCTGTTCCCTTCCTGTTGGTCCTCGGGCAAACCAGGAGGATAACCGATTTGATGGCCGTACGCTGAGTTGGATTGGCGGCATCAAGTGTCCATTTAACGTCGACTGGAATTGCATCGGGCTTCGTGGATTCCTGCGCCGCGCAGGGGAGCATCTCAATCGCGAAAACGAGGACACACGAAAGGAATTTGTGGGTCATATCGCCTCCGATCACAGAACGGTGGATTTGTCATCTCTTGCAATCATAGGGGGCTGGCCCATACTCAGGCGGGTGGCAAACCCTTTGCGGAGTATCCGGGAACACCCGTCTGTCCAAGGTTTCTCCAACACATCACTTCCGAGGGACAGGGCCTCTAGCGCCAAGGGTGAGGTAGCTTTCGGAAATAAGTTGGTAGTGCCGGTATCGTATTGTCACCCGTGCTCCCGGCTCATGCCGTAGAAGTTCGGCGCGGACCTCTTCGATGGTGAAAAGATAGTGACCGTCGATAGCGAGGATTACGTCGCCCGGCTTTATACCGATGTTGTCTGCGGGTCCCTTCGGCTGGACGCCGGAGATTTCAACCCCGTCGTGTCTCACAGTCGGATTTCCCGTGAACCAAACCCCGATCACCGCTTCGGGCGGGCCGGCCGATGAATCAGCGGGAGAGGCAGGATCGCGTGCAGGTCGGCGGTCATCGTTCGGCTCCTGAGAGCTAGGTGACGAATGGGAAGGCTGATTTTCTGGGGATGGGTTGGCGTCGTGGCGGATTTCAGTAGCTGCCTGGGGCGTCCCTACGGAGTCACGGGGCATCGGCTCTAAGACTGCTGCAACTTTGATATTTCCCGTTGAGGTCCTAAGACTGCGTTCCCACCGTTTGTAACCCTGCTTTGAGACCCTCAGGGTATGCTCGCCCGCTACGATGCCTAAGGAGGATGGTGTGCTTCCGACGAAGTTGCCATCGATTTCGATGTCTGCTCCCAAAGGGTCAGACGAGATTTCGGCCATTGCTTCGCCCGGCGCAGTTGCTCCCGCTACCGCACTCGTAGGCGGGGACTGGTCCACGGATGCTGTCTGAGTACTTGTTCCCTCTGACGCCACGGCCGGTCCAAACTTCGCGATGTCCAGCTTCATGTCTCCGTTTACATACGCCGTAATTTCTGTGCCCTTGGGGATGCTGATGTCTTTGCCGTGCATAAACAGGAAAAACGGGGCAGCGGGGAAGAACACCAAGCTCGTCGCTACCATTCCTCCAACCATGCCGCCTGTGTGACCTCCGCCTTTGACATCTCTGACAGCTCGAAGCGCTGCTCTCTCGCCGCTAACCAGTTTCACGTAGTCGACATTGATGTCCAGCTTTCCACCACGTGCCATTCTCCTCTTAGCTTGAGCTTCAGTCACGGTCGCGAAGGCCATTCCTCCTTTCGGAATGACGAGAACGCCATTTACGGTAAGGTCGTCCAGGACCTCAAAGTCCACGGTGTCGCCCACATGCTCATCCGCAGAGGATATGGTCCGATTCAGCCGCAGTCTTACGGGCGTTTCGTCTTCGAGCACGAAGCCCTTCGTTGACGTAAAGTTCGTTTGCGTCGGCTGCTGTTGGACGGCTGGCTGGGCTGGCTGTTGCGCCATTGAAGGGGTAACGGCGAAGGACAGGAAAATCCAAGCAATCGGCGTTAGATGCATTTTCATGGCGACCCTCCATCCCCAGAACTTGCAATCCCCAAGTGCTATTCATCGACAGCCTAGATTTTGCGAGGAGGCGGGGTAAATGGCACCTTCGTGCAGAGCGGCCGGGTGTCCCAGCCCTTCTGTTAGGGCCACCGCGAACGAGGGTGCCGCATCCCTTCGACTCCGCTCAGGGCAGGCTCTTGCGTGGTTTGCAAGGGTGGGAATCCCAACTTTTATCTTGGGGTTTAGATTTCGCGGTCGAGGTCCGTGTTGCCCAGGCGACTCCATCTCCTGCGTCCGATGCAGAGGCTTAAACGCAAGGTCCCTCCACTCCGCAGATCATCGCCTCTTGCGATGATCTGTTCCGGTCGGGATGACAGAATTGAGAAGATCGAAAAGAGCCCCACTCAAGCCGAAAGCGGGCTTGAGTGGGGCACCCGTTCCGTCGGGGCATTCAGCCATGTTCCGGGCGCAGCAGTTCTTGGAAAGCGGAAAACGTTCCGTGTGTACGCGGTTTTCTCCCCCTAATAGCGGAAGCTATTTCGGCTGGCCGGGTTGAAGTGGAGGTGGAAGCGGAAACCCAGCATGCTAACCGGGACTGAGTAGTCGGCCGCGAGGTAGATGGTGGATTCTTGCGCGGAGCCGCTGAGTTCCACGGTTACCTGGTTCGGCTGAAGATCGATGCCATGCTCGGTGGCCTTGCGAACTACGGCGTTGCGGTAATCGTCATCGGACTTTGAGGGACCGTATCCGGTCCGGGTTTCGAGCTGTGCAGCAAGATCGTTGATGTCGTCTTGCAGCAGACGATTCGCCAGCTCCGTCGAGCCGACCGGGTAACTCGCGATGATAGCGAGAGCAAGGACGGCGACTCCTAATATCACTTTCATACTTCGCATTCAGGTATTGCTTTCTGAAACGTCGACAATGGGCTGACGCTCACCGCGTGACAGGGCATCGTGTCGGTCTGTGTCGCTTGGGAAGAGTTTATTGCGGGCTGAGGGCGTTGGTGAACCTCTCGGTGGTGCTACTACCCTCAGTTACTTTGGCGGCGGCCCGGGCTGGGGTCGTGGATCAGGGGTCAGGGGTCAGGGGTCAGGGAATAGAGGTCAGCGAATAGGTAAAACCGGAATTCCTCAGCCGCGTTTGTAGACTAGCTTCAGCGTGTCGGCTTGCAGGATGCGCTGGATCTGGGTGCGGGCGTGGACGGACCACGGGCCGGCAGTGTCGAGCTTAATGTAGGCCTGCCAGTGCTTGAGGGCTTTGCGCGGCTCGCGGAGTTTCTCGAAGGCCAGCGCCAGGTTGTAATGCGCGTCGGCGTAGGTGGGAGCCAGCTGCAGCGCGGTTTTGTAGGTCTGGATGGCTTCGTGCACGCGCCCGGTTTCGTCGAGCACGTTGCCCAGGTCGAAGTAGGCCAGGGCATAGCGCGGATCGGCCTCCAGCGCGGCACGGTAATGCTTTTCCGCGAGGTTGAAATCCTGGCGGTTGTAATAGAGCGTGCCCAGGTTGATGTGGGCGGCGGCGTGGGCTGGGTCGATGTCGAGCACGCGCTGGTAGGCGGCGATGGCCTCGGTCTGCGTGTTGGGATCTTCTTCGAGCGCGATGCCGCGGGCGAACCAGCCGGCGGCTTCATCTTCGCGCGGACGCGGTTCCGATCTCAGCACCGGCGTGCTAGTGATGATTTTTTCGCGGGTGGAGAAATTCGAGAAGTCCATCACAAACTGGCCGGCGATCGGCTCCAGCAGTTTGCCCTCGTGGCGAAACGCTACACGATGCTTGTTGGTGGACGATGCGCCCGACTCCTGCAGCGGATTTTCCACGCCGGCGACGCGCTTGCGCATGGCCTCGAGCGACTGGCGAATCACCGCCGGGCGCACACTCATGGCGCAGAGATCGCGCACTTTCTTGATTTCCAGCAGATCGGAAAACGAATACGCTTCGGAAGACGTTACGAGGCCAGCTCGCTCCCAGTTCGCCAGCTGGCGCGGGGTGATGTGAAGAATCCTGAGCAGATCGGTTCGGCTATACACAGTATTCCGCGACGTCCTTGGCAAACAGCTGCGGCGCGCAAGAACGCCCCGCGTAATTATCCGCAAAGCACAGGGGCGAACGCAACTGCAAACCTGTTACAAACCTGTGGAGAACCTGATTCATCCACATGCAGCGGGAATGGTGCAACTGGCGCCCGGGCCTTAGAGTGGGGGTCGCTTCCTGTTGCAGGATAACTTGTGACGCGAACCCAAGAGCTCTTAACCGCTGAGGACGCAGAGAAAGGCCGCGGAGAGCGCAGGGAAGGACGCGGACTTTTCTTTGCGGTCTTTTTTTTTTGCGATCTTTATCTTTTGCGATCTTTTCTTTGTGGTCTTTTCCTTGCAAGCTTTGCGGTCAGAGACTCGCCTACACCGTTACGACAGCCTTCTGGTACTCCTCGTACGTGCCTTTGAAGTCGGTGATCTTGTGGTCGTTCTCGAAATGCCAGATGCGGGTGGCCACTTCGTCGATCAAGTCGTGATCGTGAGTCACCAGAAGAACCGTTCCGGGATAGCGCTGCAGAGAGATATTCAGCGCGTTGATCGCTTCCAGATCCAGGTGGTTGGTAGGCTCGTCGAGCACCAGGACATTGGGCTTCTGCAGCATGAGCTTACAGAAAAGAATGCGCGCCGCCTCGCCCCCGGAAAGCACGCTGGTAGATTTGATGGCTTCCTCGCGGGCGAAGAGCATCTGACCGAGCAGTCCGCGGATTTCTTCGGCAACGGCCTGCGGCGCCCACTGATGCAGCCAGTCGAGCACGGTCATGCCGCCTTCGATCAGGCTGCGGTGGTCCTGGGCGAAGTATCCAATCGCGGCTTCGTGTCCCCAGATGACTTTGCCGGAATCGACGAACGGGCCGTCGTAGCCGCTGGTTTTGCGCAGCTCGGCTTCGGGCGTGGTGGGAGAATTCGCGAGTAGGGCGTTGAGCAGCGTGGTCTTCCCTGCTCCGTTGCGGCCCATCAGCGCGATTTTTTCGCCGCGGATAATGCTGGCGGTGAAGTCGCGAATCACTTTCTTTTCGTCGTAGGCCTTACCCAGATGCTCGATTTCGAGGATGTGCTTGCCCGAAGGCCGCTTCTGTTCGAACTTGATGAAGGGACGTTGAATGTTTGACCGCGCCAGTTCGGTGACCTGCAGACGCTCAACTTCCTTGCGCCGCGACTGCACCTGACTTGAGCGCGTGCCGGCGGCGAACCGCGCGATGAATTCGTTCAACTGGGCGATTTTCTTTTCGCGCTGCGCGTTTGCGGATTCGATCTGCGAACGCACCTGCGTCTTGGCTACGACCATGTCGTCATAACTGCCAGTGTAAGTGATGATGGTTTCGTAGTCGATGTCGGCGATGTGCGTGCAAATGCTGTTCAGGAAATGGCGGTCGTGCGAGATAGCGATGACCACACCGTCGTAGACATTCAGAAATCCCTGCAGCCAGTGGATCGAATCCAAGTCAAGGTTGTTCGTGGGTTCGTCGAGCAGTAGCGCCTGCGGATGGCCGAACAAGGCCTGCGCCAGGAGGACGCGGACTTTCTGTCCGCCCTGCAGTTCGCTCATTTTGCGGCTGTGGGTTTCGTCGGGAATGTCCAGACCTTGCAGCAAAATCGCGGCATCGCTCTCGGCGGTGTAGCCGTCTTCTTCGCCGACAATGCCTTCGAGTTCGCCCAGCTTCATGCCGTCTTCGTCGGTCATGTCGTGCTTGGCGTAGATGGCATCGCGCTCCTGCATGGCGGCCCACAGCCGCTTGTTGCCCATGATGACCGTGTCGATGACGCCGAAGGCGTCGAAGGCGAACTGGTCCTGGCTCAACACGCCGAGCTTTCGCGGGCGCACCACCGTGCCCTTTTGCGGATCCATTTCGCCGCTCAGCAGCTTCATGAACGTGGATTTGCCGGAGCCGTTGGGCCCGGTCAGGCCATAGCGCTTGCCCGGCGTAAACGCTGTGGAAACTTCTTCGAACAGTATTTTGGCGCCGTAGCGCATGGAAACATTGCTGACTGAAAGCATGATTTCTGGTTTCTCTTCTCTGGTTCTTTCTCTAGTTCTTATTCAGTTCTGGGCTTCTTCAGATCTGGGCTTCTTCAGGGAAGCGACTTCAGGACCTGCGAGGGATTTCCGCCAAAAACAGGACGCAGCTAGTGTTAATAGAATATCACGCACGACATTTGGGCTTGCCCGCATTGCCTCGAATTCAGGCTAAAACTCGAAATACCCGGCGCTGCGGCGCGGCCCGCCATCGGTTCCAGTCGCGGGCAACAACCCAACCACTCCGCGCAGGTTCTCCCAGGCGGCTTCGTTGAGCGCAGGGTCGGCGCTGACGATATCGCGGATCATCTGCCAGGCGGCGATGTTGAGCGCGCCCTCTGGCGGAGGTCCCATGGCCAGCGAAACCGAACACTGCGGGCAGAAACAGATGCGCTGCGCCGATGACTTTTGGCGCGGTCTTACGCCCACGGTCTGGGCGAACATGTACATGGAAACGGATTTCTGCCCGGCCTCGATCTCCCGATTGCAGCGCAGACAGCAGAGATTCTCCAAAAAAGTCCCACCTGGGGCCGAATTCGGCCGAAACAAGATACTGTCTTCCCGCCCCGCTGCGGCGCAAGTATGAAGAAGGATTCCTAAACGCCGCAGCTGGCAGTCAATCTGGCACAAGACGATTGGAAACCTCAGAGGCTAAAGCCCGAATTACTGGCCGCTTGAGCGGCACGGCCGAAGCCGTGCCCTTCCCGAACTCATTTATGAGATCGCTCCCAGGCGCACGAGACGTCACCAGGGTCACGTTGTCACAAACTGTGACACGGAGAACCAAGCTGTGTTCTAGGCAAAGCTGGACGGCTTGGGGCACTCTATTGAAATGAGCGCTGGAGAATCCCGCGTGCCTAATGTCCGGCAGTGGAGGAGGACGAATCCGCCGGCTGCAAAGTTCGTTCGACTGTCTGAGTTGCGGCGGCTCAGGAAATCGGAACAGGTCGCGGCCGTTTGCTACCGGGTGCGCGGGAAGGCGATCGAATTCTTATTGGTGCAGACCCGCGGCGGGCGCTGGATTTTCCCCAAGGGCAGCGCGGAACCTGGACTCACCCACGCCCAGGCAGCCGCTCTTGAAGCCTTCGAAGAAGCTGGAGTGCATGGCCGTATTGAAGAGGCCTCGTTTGCTCGCTACGTTCGACGCCAGCGCGGGCGAGGACATCCGGCTGCTTCGGGCGCAGTCGAGACTACGGTCAAAACCTACTTGTGTGAAGTGCTTTGGCTCGACCCCCCGCAAGAATTCGATCGAAGCCCTACATGGTTCTCCTCTGAAAAGGCGAAGCGCCGACTGAGGGACGATCGCACCGCCGAATATGCCGCCGAACTGGCGCGGATCGTGGACAGCGCCGTGGCACGCATCCAGGAATCACACCCCGGCAGCACATTCGTCGATTCCGTTCAGGTCGATTCCATGCAGAAAGTGCCATTCATCGACAACGGCCGCGCGATGAGCGTGAAGGAAAGACGGAAGAGCAAATTCGCCTGAGCGCACGCCGCGTTGTAACGTGGCGACGGCCGGCTCAGTGACCGCCGGTGAGTTCGCGCACGATCCCGCCGACAAACTGCTTGGCGTCGCCGAAGAGCATCAGAGTGCGGTCGAAGTAGTAGAGCGGGTTGTCGATGCCGGCGAAGCCGGGGCTCATGCCGCGTTTGATGACCATCACGGTGTGGGCTTTGTCGACGTCGAGGATAGGCATGCCGAAGATAGGGCTGGATTGATCGGTGCGGGCGGCGGGATTGGTAACGTCATTGGCGCCGATGACGAGCGCGACGTCGGTTTGCGGGAAGTCGCCGTTGATCTCGTCCATTTCGATGAGGCGGTCATAGGGGATATCGGCTTCGGCCAGCAGCACGTTCATGTGGCCAGGCATGCGTCCGGCGACGGGATGGATGGCGAAACGGACTTCAACTCCCTTTTTAGTGAGAGCGTCGTAGAGCTCGCGAACCTTGTGTTGCGCCTGAGCCACGGCCATGCCATAGCCGGGTACGATCACAACTTTATTTGCAGCGGCGAGAATCGCAGCCGCCTCTTCTGGAGTCGCGCTGCGAACCGGCTTGGCTTCTGCTCCGCCGACGGCTGCGGCTTGCACCTGGCCGAAGGCTCCGAACAGGACGTTGGTGAACGACCGGTTCATGGCTTTCGACATGATGATGGATAGGATTAGACCGGAAGAGCCGTCGAGCGCGCCGGCGATGATCAGCAATTTGTTGTTGAGAACGAATCCCATGGCCGCGGCGGAAAGGCCAGCGTAGGAATTCAAGAGCGAGATCACGGTCGGCATGTCAGCGCCGCCGATAGGGATGACTAGGAGAACGCCGAAAATCAGGGAGACGCCAACGATCAGCGGGAAGAACTGTTTTGCCTCTGGATGCAGGACGAGATAAACCGCGCTGCCGACCGCGACGATGAACAGCAGGAGGTTGACCAGGTTCTGCCCCTTATAAGTGATCGGACGCTGGGGAAGAATTTCCTGCAATTTTCCCGCAGCCATCAGACTGCCGGTGAAGGTCAGGCCGCCGAGGATGACTTCCATCGAAAGCACGGACATCATGAACTTGGGAACGTTCGGCGTGCGCAGGTAAAATTCGGCCGTGCCGACCAGGGTGACGCACAGCGCTCCGAAAGCGTGGCTGAGGGCGGTCCGCTGGGGGACCGCGGTCATCTGCACCATGCCGAGCGGAATGCCGATGCCGGTGCCCAGAACCAGCGCGATGACGATCCAGGTCCAGTCGACAATGCCCTTGTGAAGCAGCGTGCCGGCGATGGCCAGCACCATGCCCAATTCGCCGGCCCAGATGCCGTGGCGGGCGGTGGTGGGTGAACTCATCCACTTGAGCGACAGAATGAAAAGCGCGCTGGCGATCAGGTAGATGATTTCGATTACGTATTGGCTGCCGGCGAACTCGTTCATTTATTTTTTCACCGGACGGCTGGACTTGAACATTTTGAGCATGCGGTCGGTGATGAAGAATCCGCCGACCACGTTGCTGGTGGCGGCGACGATGGCGATGACTCCAAGCACGGTCGCGAAGCCGCTCTTTTTCTCGCCAACCAGCACAATCGCGCCGACCACAGCGATGGCGTCGAGGGCGTTGGTGAGAGACATGAGCGGCGTGTGGAGCAAAGGCGAGACGTGGCGGATGACTTCGAATCCAATGAAAGCCGCCAGCATGAAAACGAAGAGCGCGTCGATCAGGTTGGAACCCATGTGTTGCCTCAGTGGCTAGTGGCTAGTTGCTAGTGGCTAGTTGCACTTTCTCGGTTGCGACGTCAATAACAACGACAGCGTTAGGCTAATTGCCTGCCAGGGCTAATGCCGGCAGCTTGAAAAATTCGCGGACGCGAGCGTTCACCACTTCGCCGCCCTGCGTGACCATGGTCTCGCGAATGATTTCGTCTTGCGTGTTCAGTTGCAGCTTGCCGTCTTTCATCAGGTAAGTCAGAAAGGTCGTGACGTTGCGGGCGTACATCTGGCTAGCGTGATAAGGAACGCTGCTGGCCAGATTGATGGCGCCGATAATCATTACGCCGTGCTCTTTCACGGTTTCTCCGGTGCGGGTGAGTTCGCAGTTGCCGCCGCGCTCGGAGGCGAGGTCCACGATCACGGAGCCGGGGGCCATGCCTTTGACCATGTCCGCCGTGATCAGTACGGGCGACTTCTTGCCCGGAATCACGGCTGCGGTGATGACAACGTCGCTTTCGGCGACCACTCGGGTCAGAAGTTCGCGCTGGCGGGCGTAAAAGGTTTCGTCCTGCGCGGTGCCGTAACCGCGGACGTCCTGAGCGTTCTGGGCCTCAATCGGCAGTTCGATGAAGCGCCCGCCCAGGCTCTGTACTTGTTCTTTGGCGGCGGGACGCATGTCATACGCAGAAGAAACCGCGCCGAGACGTCGGGCCGTGGCAATAGCCTGCAGGCCTGCAACACCGGCACCGATAACGAAAACGCGTGCCGGCGTGATGGTGCCCGCGGCGGTGGTCATCATGGGGAAGATGCGAAGCGAGGTTTCAGCCGCGAGCAAAACCGCCTTGTAGCCACAGATCGTGCCCATGGAGGAGAGCGCGTCCATGCTCTGGGCGCGCGTGGTGCGCGGGATCAGTTCGACCGAGAACGAGGTGACTCCGGCCTGCGCGATTTGTTGCACAATTTCGGCCGAGCCCATAGGCCGCAGGAAGCCGATCATGACCTGGCCGCGGCGCAGCAGGGGAAGGTCAGCTTTCCCGGTGACATCGTTCGACCCGTAACAGAGAACCTGCACGATCACATCGGCCGCACCGAATACACCGGCACGATCAGGCAGAATCTTCGCGCCCTTCTCGACATAGACTGAATCCGGGTAGCCAGCCGCTTCTCCGGCGCCCGCCTCAACGACGACTTCTAATCCAGCCTTGGCGAGGTTGGGGATCACTACGGGGACCAGCGCCACGCGCCTCTCGCCCGGGTAGCTTTCTTTTGGAACTCCGACAATCACGCGGATCGATCCTCCCGATTGGAAAGGTCAGTTTAGTCTTGCGGCGCGCGAATTGCTATGGCAAGAGTGAAGTTTGCTGCGCATCCTGAGGCACGAAGGTATGGGTTGAACAGCTTTCGTTTTGCCGCAGGCAAGCGGGCAAGAGTGCACGCTCCACATGAGCCGATCCTCACCCTTTGGAATTGCGCCGCGTAGATGGTAACGTAACCACTCAGTTTGTCCCGGCGAGCGAGAACCCCGTGACCTCCGAACTTCGAGAATGCCTCAACCTGATCGTTCGCTGGTTCCACGTGTTCGCCGCGATCATGTGGGTGGGGCAGACTTATTACTTCACCTGGCTCGACGGCCAATTCGGAAAGCTGGCAAAGGATTCTGGCAGCGGAGCGCCTGCTCAAATCTGGATGGTCCACAGCGGCGGTTTCTACACCGTAGAGAAGAAGAGTTCGCTCAGCGTTGGACCCGAGCAGGTGCGCTGGTTTCGCTGGGAGGCGTTGATGACCTGGCTGAGCGGGATGGCGCTGCTTTTCCTGGTCTACTATTCGAGCAGCGGACTGATTGACCCGGACATCGCCGATATTTCCCAAGCACGCGGCATCGCCATCGGGTTGGCGGTTCTAGCTGGTGGATGGGTGGTCTACGATGTGGCGGTTAAGTGGTCGCTGGGTAAGTCCGAAGTTGCATTCGTTGCGTTTGCCCTGGTCACACTTGCGGCTGTTTCCTGGGGATTGCTTCACGTTCTCAGTGGACGCGCCGCCTACATTCATCTGGGCGCGATGCTGGGCACGATCATGACGGCGAACGTTTGGTTTCGCATTCTTCCAGCGCAACGCAAAATGGTGGCGGCCGCGGCAAAGGGCGACCAGCTCGACGCGGCCCTGGGCGCTCAGGCCAAGCTGCGATCCAAGCACAATACGTTCATGGCAGTTTCTGTGGTCTTCATTATGATCAGTAATCACTTTCCGGTCGCGACTTACGGCAATACGCACAGTTGGGCGGTTCTGGTCGCGCTGGTCGCGGGCGGATTCGGAGCCGCGGCGATTGTCCGCAAGGCCTGACATGTTTTAGTGACGGCACCAACATGGGTGAACCCGACTATTCTGCGATGCTGGCGGTGGCGCTGGCGGAGGCGCGAAAAGGGCTGGCGGAAGGTGGAATCCCCATCGGCGCCGCCATCTTTGACGCGAACGGAAAGCTGGTTGGCGCCGGCCACAACCGCCGAGTACAGAACGGCGATCCTTCGCTGCACGGTGAAACGGACGCTTTCCGCAACGCCGGGCGGCAGCGCAGTTATCGCAAGTTGATCATGGTCACAACGCTGGCTCCGTGCTGGTATTGCAGTGGCCTGGTGCGGCAGTTTGGCTTTCCCACGGTGGTGGTCGGCGAGAGCCGCAATTTTCAGGGCGGGCTGGATTGGCTGCGATCACTCGGCGTGAAGGTGATCGACCTCGATTCCGCCGAGTGCGTGTCGCTGCTGGCCGGCTACATTCAGGCCCATCCAGATGTGTGGAACGAAGATATCGGAGAAGAGTAGGCGGATTATGACGTTCGACAAGAGCTTGTTGAGATCGCTTCCCAAGGTTCTGTTGCATGAACATCTCGACGGGGTATTGCGGCCGGAAACTGTGATCGACCTGGCGCGGGAGTCGGGATACGCAGAACTTCCCACTCAAGATCCTGAGGCGCTGGGGCAGTGGTTTTTTCGAGGCGCGAACCAGGGGAGCCTGGCGAAATATCTGGAAGGATTCGCTCACACCATCGCGGTGATGCAGACGGAAGAGGCTCTGGAGCGGGTTGCGTATGAGGAGGCTGAGGATCTCAGCCGGGACGGAGTGGTTTACTTTGAAACCCGCTTCGCTCCGCTGTTCCACACCCACAAAGGATTGACGCATCAGCAGATTGTTGCTGCCGTGTTGAAGGGGCTGGAACGCGGACGCAAAGATTTTGGAGTGCGATCGGGGCTGATCATTTGCGCCATGCGCAACATGAATGTCTCGCTCGAAATGGCAGAACTGGCGGTGGATTTTCGCCAGCGCGGAGTGGTCGGATTCGATCTTGCGGGAGAAGAAGGCGGCCATCCGCCGAAAAAACATATCGAGGCGTTTCACTATATTCAGCGGGAGAATTTCAACATCACGGTGCATGCGGGCGAAGGCTACGGGAAAGAGTCGATCTGGCAGGCGATTCAGTATTGTGGGGCGCATCGCATCGGACACGGCACACGGCTGATCGAGGACATTGCTGTGAAAGACGGCAAAGCGGTGAAGTTGGGCGACCTGGCTCAATATGTTCTCGATAAACGAATTCCGCTGGAGATTTGCCTGCTCAGCAACGTGCACACCGGGGCGACGCCGAGCCTGGCCGAGCATCCCTTCAAGATTTTTTATCAGGAAAAGTTTCGAGTGACGCTGAATACCGATAACCGGCTGATGAGCCACACTTCGATGACCCAGGAATTCGCGGCTGCGGCCGAGACGTTTGGCTTGACTCTGAGCGACTTTGAGAGAATCACGATCAATGCTATGAAGAGCGCGTTCATTCCCTACGATCAGCGCTATGACATTATTTTTTCGGTGCTCAAGCCGGGTTATGCCAAGATCCGCGAATCCGCCCGGAGCAAGAACGTCTAGCGGAAGCTGCGTAGGCGCGGGAAATTCTATGAGCAGTTCTGCCGGACGGTTCGTTATTTTTCTTGCATTCGCCGTGGGTGCGTTCGGTTGCAGGCTTCTCTCGGCCCAAGCCGTTGCGTCTGCAGCGCCAATCCGCGTGAAGGTTGTGGTGGTCACGATGTTCGAGCGCGGCGAGGATACGGGCGACGATCCTGGCGAATTTCAACTTTGGGTCGAACGGGAACACCTGGACCAGATTCTTCCACTCCCGGCTGGCTATCACCACATGCGCATGAACAAGGATGGCGTGCTGGGCATGGTTACGGGAGTGGGGACGGCCAAGGCTGCGGCGTCAGTGATGGCCGTGGGGCTCGATTCGCGGTTCGATCTCTCGAAGGCGTACTGGGTCGTGGCCGGCATCGGTGGGGGCGATCCGGCGGACGTGTCAGTGGGATCGGCGATCTGGGCAGAGCACGTGATTGACGGCGATCTGGCTTATGAGATCGACGCGCGACAGATTCCCGAGAGTTGGCCGACCGGATACTTGCCCCTGCGCAAGGGCACGCCCTACGAACAGCCTGCCAGCGTTTCATTTGGCGAGGCATACACGCTGAATTCAGACCTCGTCGGGTGGGCATTTCGACTGACACAGAATGTTTCTCTGGCGGACTCTGACTCGCTGCGGAAGTCGCGGGCGCGGTTCGCTGGCTTCCCGAATGCGCTGAAGCCGCCGTTCGTGGTGAGAGGCGACACGCTTTCGGCGAGCACCTTCTGGCATGGTTCAAAGATGGACGAATGGGCCAATGCCTGGACTCGCTACTACACGGGCGGCAAGGGCAATTACATGGTGGCGGCCATGGAAGATTCGGGCACGCTGCAGGCGCTCACTTTTTTGAGCCAGGCTGGGCGAGTGGATTTGCAACGCGTGCTGGTGCTGCGCACCATCAGTAATTACGACCGCGAAGCGCCCGGCGTGCCTGTAGCGGAGAGTCTGCAGGAGATGGTTTCGGGCAACTACTCCGCTTACATGCCAGCGCTGGAAGCAGCGCAAATCGTGGGCGACAAGGTGGTACGAGATTTGGTGGAGCATTGGGCGGACCGGGAATCGGCGATCCCTCATGCGCCGTAGTCTGCGCCATTCTGAAAATCAAGCGGACAATGCTGCCAGCGTTTCGGCCAGCACCAGAACTCCTCTGGCGATGTCTTCGGGCGAGGCAAATTCGTCGGGGCGATGGCTGTATCCGTTGCGGCAGGGGATAAATAACATCGCGACCGGAGCGATGCGCGCCATGAACAGCGAGTCGTGATACGCGCGGCTGACCATGGGAAGAAAACTTAAATTGTGCTTGCGGCAGGATTGGGAAAGAGCGTCTACGATTTCAGGAGAACAGTCGGCGGGAGCGTCGGCGTTCAGCAATTCGGTTTGGATGGCGACGTGGCGCTTGGCCGAAACCGATTGGACGGCTTGCTCCATGGAGCGGATCACCCCGTCGCGACGCGGAAGATCGGTGTCGCGCATATCGACGCTGAGATGAACGCGGCTGGGAATGCTGTTCACCGCGCCGGGAAAGACTTCGCAGATTCCAACGGTTGCGACAGTGTCGATCGCGCCCGTGGTGCGGGCGGCATTCTCGATAGCGAGAATCAATTCCGCAGCCGCGCATAGTGCATCTCGGCGGTCGGGCATGAGGACGCCGCCGGCATGGCCTCCCGCACCTTCGAGAGAGATGCGGAAACTCGCCGGCGCCGCGATCTTCGTAACCACGCCCAGAGGAATCTTCTGGCGTTCGAGCAACGGCCCTTGCTCGATGTGAAGTTCGACAAACGCCTTGTGATAGCCGGGCAGCAATTTCACTTTTTCGAGTTCACCCGCGAAGCCGGCTGATCCGCGAACTTCGTCGACCGTGGCGCCGGCTTTGTCTGTCAGTCTTCTCGCCGCATCCGGAGAAAGCGTTCCCGAGAGCAGGCGACTCCCGAGGCATCCGATGCCGAATCGCGTGGGTTCCTCCGAGGTGAAGACCAGCAGTTCGATGGAATGCGCGGGACGAAATCCCGATCGCTGCAGGGAGCGGATTGCCTCCAGGCCGCCGAGAACGCCGACGACGCCGTCATATTTGCCGGCGTTGGGAATGGCGTCGATGTGGGAGCCGGTGCCGACGACTGGCACCGTGGGGTTGGAACCGTTCCAGCGCGCGAAGGTGTTGCCGATCGCGTCGCAACGAATCGTCAGGCCGGCTTCTTCGCAGCGCGCTTTCAGCCACGCGCGAGCTTTGAGATCGGCAGAGGTAAAAACAATTCGGGTCACGATCGGAGGCTCGGCTTCGGAAATCGCACCCAAAGCTTCAATCTCGGTGAGCAGGCGCGCCTGGTCGATTGCAATCGCGAGGTTCATGACTTATTTCTGTACTATGTTGCCGCCAGAGGATGCCGATTCCAGTCTTTGTAGATGAGATATTTTGCCGGCACCTTACCGATGGCTCCGAACCATTGCGGGCACCACGGACCCATCCAGATGAAGTCGCCCGCAGTCACTGGATACCAGGAATCAGCCAACCGATAGATACCGCCGCCTTCGAGCATGAGCAGGCCGTGCTCCATGACGTGCATCTCCACCATGCTGAGAGCGGCACCGGGTTGGTAGACCATGGTATTCACAGCAAAATCAAAATTCATTTCGTCGGGCAGCAGACATTTAACCTGCAGGCCGGGATCGTCACCGAGGGGATGCGAGGCGACGGCGTCTTCGCTGGAAATGATTGGCTGTGGCGGCTTGATTGAGGGCAGCGCCTGGTAACGTTTTTCAATCACGGCTGCGCGACTGGTTTGCGACGCCGTTACGCGGTGAGCCGAGCCTTCGGGTAGATACGCGTAGCCTCGCGCGCCGAGTTCGCTCCGCTTGTTCCGACCCTTCACCTGCACACGTCCCTCGATCACATAAACGAAACGCTGCGCGGCCGTGGGGCCCAGGTCGCCTCCGGCTTCAAATTCGGCGGTGTACTGGGTGAACTTTGCGCCCAACGCGGGACCGGCGTGAACGATGGCTGCGCATGCCTTCATGCCCGGCAAGGTTGTGCGCACAAATGTGTCAGGGGTCAGGAGCAAGTGGTTGGGTTGTTGCGAGCTTCGAGTGTGGCCAAGATTGTGCACGTCATGTCCTCTTCAGAAATTCGGCCGAGGAAGCAAGCCGATGGAGTAAATGCACTCCGCATTCGATCGCCTTCTCGACATCTTCCCCTGCGACGGATTCCGCCGGGTCATGGCTGACGCCGCCGGGAGTCCGCAAGAAAATCATTGCCGCCGGAACTTTTTCGGCGAGGATCATGGCATCGTGACCGGCGCCGCTCGTCATTCGATGCGGCTCGCATCCAGTGTCGCGAATCGAGTGTTCGATCTGGCTCACCAGAAATCGGTCCATTGCGACGGCGCGCTGGTTCAGCACCCCTTTTCGTCCAACGAAAAGGCCGCGTCGCTTGGCGATGTCGTCAGACTTGCGAATAAAGTCGTCGACGGCGCGGAGGCGTACCTCGTCCGAGCTGTGGCGAACGTCGAGCGTTAGCAACACCTCGCCCGCAATAACATTCGCGGCCCCGGGTTTCGTCGCAACCTTGCCGACCGTGGCGACGAGGCCGGGAACGCTCTGCGCCACGTGCTCAACGGTGGAGATCCATTCGGCGGCGGCGGCAACGGCGTCGTAACGTAGATGCATGGGCGTGGTGCCGGCGTGGTTGGCTTTGCCTAGAAATGTGAATTCCATGCGGCTTTGTCCGGCGATGGCTTCGACCGCGCCGAGCGGGCGAGTCAGGGTCTCGAGCACTGGGCCTTGTTCGATGTGAAACTCAAGGTACGCGAGTGTACCAGCGTGCAACCGCGCCGCAGGGATTTCTTCCGGATGGAGTCCAAAATCTTCGATGGCCCGGCGCACCGAAAGACCGTTGGCATCTTTCAGGTTCAAGAGTTGCTCATCGAGTCGGCCCACGAGCGCGCGGCTGCCGATGAAAGGCTCGCCGAACCGCACTCCTTCTTCTTCGGAAAAACCGACGACTTCAATTCCGAAGGGAAGCTTTTCGCCATCCAAAGCAGCGAGCAATGCGATGGCGAGCACGACGCCTAGGGCGCCGTCGTAGGCACCGGCATTCGGAACGGTGTCGAGGTGCGAACCAATCAACACGCGCGGGGCGCTGGACTGCGTGCCGGGGTAGAAGCAGCGCAGATTTCCGGCGGCGTCGACTCGCATTTCCGCGCCCAGTGCCTGTAGCCACGATGTGATCTCGCCGTGGACTTCACGCATGGGTGGAGAAAGGAACGTGCGGCGAGTGCTGGCCGCGTCCTCGCTAAAGCCTGCCAATTGTTGACAGCGTGCGATGACCTGCTCCGCGCTGCATCGGAATGCATGCGCGTGAGGCGGCCCTTGGTTTCGTGCGTGCAGCTGATTCATTCGTGGCTGATTTAACGCTGGCAACTCAGCTTCCCCGGTACGTCGTGTATCCGTTCGGACTCAGCAGCAACGGGATGTGGTAATGCGATTCGCCTTCCCTAACCTGAAAAGTAATTTCCACGACGGGATACAGACCGTCGATTCGCTGGCCCGCATAGTAGTGCGCAGTATCGAACAGCAACCGGTGAGGACCCGCCGGCAGGGAATAATCCGGCGGCAGCAGTTGAGCGCAGCGGCCATCGGGATCGGTGTGCGCAGAGGTCAACAACTGCCAGGCGCCTGTCGAATCCTGGCGCTCCAGCTTTACGGGAACATTGGGCGCCGGCTGGCCGCGCGCCGTGTCGAGAATGTGGGTGGAGATGCGCTTCATTGGCAAAGCCATTTCTTCACGCGAATCTGCGTAATCAGCCGCTGCTGCTCGGCTGCCTCGCACAGTTCGGTGGCCGCGTCATGGTCCAGCCGGCGCTGTAGGATCGCTAAAATCTCCTGCGCCGACTTTCCCGTCGCGCACACGATAAAGATGTGCTGAAAACGGCGTTCGTATTCTCGATTGCCCTCGGCCAGAGCAATCTTAACAGCGTCATCGGCATCAGCGACATTCTGCTGCTCTTGCTCGGCCCAAGCCACAGACCGACTCGACGCCGTTTTATGAGCGGCCGACTCGCCAATGCGCGGATGACTGCGAAAGGCCTCCATCCAGTCCGCCTCGTCGAGGCTGCGCCAAACTTCGTCCGAGGCCGCCACGAACGCTGCTTCATCGCCGAGCGGCCGCCGGCTTGCGACACCCATGGCCCAGGCTCTGGAACCGCAGCAGGGCAGAATTTCATTCTCCGCGTCGATGATGGGCAGCTGATTCCAGCGCGCCAGCACGGCGCTCATCGTACAAATCCATCCCTTCGCTGATCAGGCTGAGGCTCACCCGAGGCGCTCAGCCGTTCCAGGAATTCGACGATCAGATTACCCGCGACGGCCGCACGATAGCGGGCCGTGGAACGGATGTCGTCGATGGGTTGAATCTCTGCAATCGCGGTGCGCTTGGCCAGGAATAACAGAGCAGGATCGATGGCCTTGCCTCGGATCGCTTTTTCAGTCTCAACCAAACGCAGCGGAACGGGAGCGACGCCGCCGAGCGCGATGCGCACGTCGTCGACAATCCCGGCCTTGAGCCGCCCCAGAGCGGCGACGCATACTTTTGAAATGGCCTGTGCATTGCGGGCTCCCACCTTGCGAGTGTAGGAAACGTAGTCCGAAAACTTCCGGTCCACACAAACCGCACGAATGAGTTCTCCCGCCGAGAGCTGCGTTTTTTTGTAACCGGTGTGAAAGTCGAGATAAGGAATTCGGCGCTCGCCTCGCGCCGAAATCAGAATCAAGTCTGCTTCGTACGCCAGCAAGGCCGGCAGCGAATCCGCGGCCGGGGAGGCATTCACGATGTTGCCCCCGATCGTGCCGCGATTCTGGTTGGCGATTCCGCCAGTCCATTGCGCGGCGGCGGCAAGTAACGGTAACTCGTTGCGAACAACTTCATGTTCGCGCAGATCGGTATAGGTACATCCGGCGCCGATGCGGATCTCAGCGGGAAGAACCTCAACCCGCCGCAACTCGGGCAGGTTCCAGATGCTCAGCAGTTTTCGCGCGGCAAGCTTTCCGGCGGCGTATAGCACCATCACGTCGGTGCCGCCAGCGATGGGCAGCCACGAGCCCGGATCTTCCGCCAACAGAGATACGGCCGCCTGCAAACTGCCGGGAGCCACGAGTTGGTAGTCGGCCGGATCGCTTCTCATGTCGAAGTGTTGCGCCGAGCGGCTTCCGTCACCGCCTCGAAAATCTGCATGTAACCAGTGCAGCGGCAAAGATTTCCCGAAAGCCCTTCGCGGATCTGTTCAAGCGTGGGCTGTGCTCGCTTTTCCAGCAAATGAACCGCGGCCAGAATCATGCCCGGCGTACAGATGCCGCACTGCGCTCCTCCGCATTGCAGGAAAGCCTCTTGCAGGTGTCGTGAACTCTCGCGTGCGGCGAGTCCTTCGATAGTGAGAATTTCTGCATCTTTGGCCTGCAGTACCGGAACCAGACAACTGTTTACCAGAGTTCCGTCCATCAACACGGAACATGATCCGCACTCGCCTTCGCCGCAGCCTTCTTTCGTGCCGGTCAGGTTGAACTGGCGCCGCAACACGTCGAGCAGCCGTTCCATAGGATATACGCACACAGTCCTGCGCTCGCCGTTTAGCTGCAGCGAGATTTCGCATTTACCCTCGCTCCGTTTCGGCTGAGATTCGTTCATCGTCTCCCGCCCGTGGGTTGAGCTTCATCTTCTTTCTGCAATGTCCCCGAGGTAACCGCTTCAAAAACATCTTCGGGAAGCAATGGAATGGAGTTGAACGGAATTCCCAAAGCGTCGGCGGCGCCGTTGATGATGGCCGGCGCGGGACCATCCATGGGAAGTTCGCCGATTCCCTTGGCTCCGAACGCGCCGTGCTCATTGCCGAGTTCCTCGAAGAAAACGCGAATGGGCGGCAGGTCGGCGGAAGTGGGCATAATGTAGTTGGTCATCTGGCCGTTCAGCATGCGCCCGTTCTGCCAAATCACTTTTTCGTACAGGGTCATACCGATTGCCTGCGCGACGCCTCCTGTGATCTGGCCTTCCGCCAATACCGGATGCAAAACTCTGCCAACTTCCTGCAGCGCTACAAAGTCGTCGACCGAGACGCTGTAAGTGATCAAGTCCACGCTGACCTCTGCGATGTGGACCGCCCAGGCGAACGCGGCGTAGGCTTCACCGCGATATTTCTCGTCGTCCCAAAAAACGCCTGGCGGCGCCTCGTAGCGCGCCAGGGAACGGAATTGCCCATGACCAGCAACATAGTTCCGGCAAGCGGCGCGAAATTCTTCAGGAGAATAGGAATCGCCCAACATGCCGGCTGCATGCAGAGTCTGTTTAATTCCCAGCGCCGCTGACTGCACAATTTTTCCGACCACCATCACCGTGCGCGAGGCCACGGTTGGACCACTGTTCGGCACCGTGAGTGTGTCGGCCTGCGCGACATCGACATCGTCGTATCTCAATCCGAGAGTTTCAGCGACGATTTGCGAGAGCACGGTTTTGGTGCCCTGGCCGAACTCCGTGCTTGAAACCAGCACTCGCACGCGGCCGTCGGCGCACCCTTCCACGGCTACAAGGGAACTCAGATAGCGTTCTCCCGAGCCGGTGAACCCGGCGCCGTGAAGAAACGTGGCGATGCCCATTCCTTTCTTTTTCGTCAGGACTTCATTCTGCGCCGCGAATCGTTTCTTCTTCGCCGAGTAGTCTGAAAGTTCCAGGGCTCGGTCAAGAAGCCTATCCAGGTCGATGGGTTCTCGCACCGTCTGATCGGTCGTGGTAGTCTGGCCGGCCTTGAAAAAATTCCGGCGGCGAATTTCGACAGGAGAAATGCCGATCGTCTGCGCGATTCGATCCATCTGCCGCTCCATGGCAAACAGACTCTGCGGCGCTCCGAAGCCGCGGAAAGCCCCGTGGGGCGGGGCATTCGTGGCAACGGCCTTGGCGCGAATGCGCACCTTCGGCCAATAATACGGACCGCCCGCGTGAATGGTGCCGCGTGAGAGAACAACAGACGACAAGGTGGCGTAAGCGCCGCCATCAATCGTGAATTCGATTTCGCCACCCAGGATTTTGCCGTCCTTGTTCAGCGCTGTGCGGTGACGGGTTCGTGATGGATGCCGCTTCGTCGTCGCAGCCATGTCTTCCGCGCGGTCGTAGACGATCTTCACGGGTCGTCCGGATTTCATCGCCAGCAGCGCGGCGTGCCCGGCGATCATCGAGGGATATTCTTCCTTACCCCCGAACGCACCCCCGGTTTCCATCTGCACCACTCGCACTCTGTCTTCAGGCAGGTTGCACAACTTCATTAAAGCCTTGTGCACATAGTACGGACATTGCAGCGAACCCCACACAGTGATGCCCTGGGCGGGATCGAAGACCGCGATCATTCCATTATTCTCGATATAGAGCTGCTCTTGCGCGCCGGTCGTGTATTCACCCTCCACAATGAAAGCGGCCTGTTCCCAAACCCGGTCAAGGTCGCCCTTCTCGACCAGGTAGGTCTTGAACGTGTTGTCGGCACCCCAGATAATTTCGGAACGGCGCTCACTTTCCTGCATGGTGAAGATGGCCGGCAGAGGCTCGTATTCGACTGAAACTGCCGCCACTGCCTTGGGAAGCGCATGCCGATCAGGATGCGCCAGCAACAAGATCGGCTCCTCCGGATGGTTGACGAAATCACTGGCCAGGCAGGGCTGATCGTCAACGATGAGGGCAACGCAGTTTGCACCGGGAATATCTTTGGCGGAGACGATGACAAATTCGTCCCACGCAACGCCGGGGCCGAAAGTGATGTTCTTGATCTTGCCGCGCGCAATCTGACTGCGGACGGTAGCGCCGTGGAGCATGTTGGGCAGAACCATGTCGTCCACGTATTGCGCCTGTCCGGTTACTTTCTCGGGGCCTTCCTTGCGTGGAACCGGTGCGCCGATAATGCGATCTCTCGCCATGTGAAAATTCTCTGGAGTCTTCGCACGTCCTCGTAGTCCCGCGCGGCGGGACTGGGGGATGGGATAGTGTATGACAGACGGAGACGCGCCGGTTGGAAGTTTTGGGCGCTGGCGGAAAGCAGCGACTCGGCTGCATGCCGCTAGAGGCGCCACTCCTGGCCGCGCGGCCCGCCCGGAAAGCCGCCATCTACGAAAACAGGGGCCCCGCGCACATAGGTTGCCTTCACCACTCCGTTCAGCGTCTCCCCCAGATACGGAGAAATCCAATGGCGGTAGTGGAGCCGGTCTTCCGTGACAATGAATTCGGCGTGCGGATCGAACACCACGAAGTCTGCATCGTAGCCGGCGGCAATTCGGCCTTTGCGCGGGCACCCCGCCAACTTCGCGGGCCCTTCTGCCATCCAGCGTGCGATGTCCTCAAGGGAGAATCCCCGGCGGCTGGCCTCGGTCCACATCAGAGGGAGCGCAAGGGAAAGACTGGCGATGCCTCCCCACGCCGTTTTGAAGTTGCCTTCATCGAGCCGCTTCATGACCGGCGGGCACGGAGAATGATCCGTGACTACAAGATCGATAGTTCCGTCGCGAAGGCCTTGCCATAACTTTTCTCGATTGTCGCGAGTGCGAATGGGTGGCGCGCACTTGGCGAGCGTTGCGCCATCGGGAATAGTTTCGGCAGTCAGGTGCAGATAATGTGGGCAGGTTTCCACGGTGACGGGAAGCCCGGAAGCGCGCGCCGCCCGCAGTTCGTCGAGGGCCAGGCTGGTGGCCAGATGAACGATGTGCAGGCGAAAGCCGAATTCGCTGCACAGTGACAGCAACAGCCGGATCGCCGACAGCTCGGCCTCGTCGGGCCGCGATTGCAGATAGATTGGGTAGCGTCTCCAATCGCCGGCAGCTAATTTTCCGGCAGCGGCCTCGATGGGGCCGGCGAGTTCGGCGTGCACCAGCAACGGCAAGCCAGTCCGCGCCACATGCGGGAGCGCCACGCGCAGCTGCGACTCGGTGACCATAGTGAAGCCATCAATGCCAGGATGAATCAGAAAACACTTGAATCCGGGCACGCCAGTTTTGGCCAACGATTCAATGTCGTTTTGATTGTCAGCGACAACTCCTCCCCAGGCCGCCCAATCGACCCAGCAGCGTCCATGCGCGGCTGCGCGTTTTGCTTCTAAACCGGCGACCGTCGTGGTTGCGGGCAGGCAGTTGAGCGGCATATCCACGAGCAGGGTGTAGCCTCCCGCAGCGGCCGCGCGGGTCGCCGTTTCGAAACCTTCCCAATCCGAGCGTCCGGGATCGTTGATGTGGACGTGCGAATCCACCAACCCGGGAAGAATTGCGGCATCGCCGAAATCGTGTAGGTCGGCATGAGCCGGCACTTTCTCCGGTTCGACCACCGCATAAATCTGCTCGCCCTCGACAAGTATGGCGGCTGGGCGGGTTTGTCCCGGCGTAACTACCTGCCGCGAGAGATATGCCTGCAAGCTCAACGATTCGCTCCTGAGTCTGCGCCTTTAAAAAAGTTGAAGCCGAGAAGCCAAGCGTATCAAACTCTTCCCGAATTTCCGCACTCCGGCTTATACTCGTTTTCCGGCTGAGTCGCCGGGAAAGGGGTCCAGGTCGACCGATTGGCTTGCAGGCTGCTGTTGGAGCGGCCAACACTGGTGATGATTCCACCTTGCAGGAAGTGAACCGATGGACAACCCTTTCATGGCCCGCGCGATTCAGCTCTCCATAGAGAACATCCACGCCGGCGGCGGCCCCTTCGGCGCCGTGGTGGTGAAAGACGGCGCCATCATCGCCGAAGGCGTGAATCGCGTGACCTCAACACACGATCCCACGGCTCATGCGGAAGTCTCCGCGATCCGGGCGGCTTGCGCCAGGCTAGGCGCCTTCGAACTCAGAGGCTGCGATCTTTACACTTCTTGCGAGCCCTGCCCGATGTGTCTGGGAGCGATTTACTGGGCGCGCCTCGCGCATGTGTATTTTGGCAACCTGGCCGCGGATGCTGCCAAGATTGGCTTCGATGATGCTTTCATCTACCGCGAAATTGCGCAGCCTCATGCCCGGCGCGAGATTCCTATGATTCAGACGATGCGCGAAGAAGCACTCGCCGCCTTTCGCGCCTGGGAAGCGAAGCCCAACAAGATCGAATACTAAGATCTCCCGCCTTCATCTCTGATCCCCGCGGTTCCATCTATCCGCGCTAGCAAAGATTCAAATACGCGATCAGCCTGCCTTGCCGGTTCCGTCGCGTATACTAACGCGATCGCGAACAGGCTCAAGACGAGCGTGATGGCCAGAAGGATTTCCAGGGGAATCCGTTGATCGATCGCTACTTCAAGCTCACCGAAAATCAGACGACGGTACGTCAGGAAATGCTGGGCGGCCTCACCACGTTTGTGACCATGGCTTACATCGTCGTGGTGAACCCGCAGATTCTGTCGCAAGCCGGAGTGCCGGCCGAAGGCGCGGTGTTTGCCACCTGCATTTCCGCGGCGGCGGCCACGCTGGTAATGGGGCTCTACGCGAACTACCCGATCGCGCTCGCGCCCGGCATGTCGCTGAATGCCTACTTCGCCTACACCGTCTGTATGACGATGCATGTTCCCTGGCAGACAGCGCTGGCGGTGGTCTTCTTTTCCGGCGTGCTCTTTCTCGTACTCACGGTCACGCGGGTACGCGAACAAATTGTCAACGGCATGCCGGACTGCCTGAAGCATTCCACGGCGGCTGGAATCGGCATGTTCATTGCGTTTGTCGGGATGCGCAACGCCAAGCTGGTCGTAGCTAGCCCGGCAACGTTCGTTGGTCTCGGCAGCTTTTCAGACAAAGAAGTGCAGACGGCCTGCTTCGGCCTGGCCTTAACCCTCATCCTGATGGCGCGCCGACTGCACGGCGCCATTCTGGTCGGGATTCTTGCAACTGCGGTCCTTGGATTTGTTCGTCACATCTCGCAATGGCCGACTGCGATTTTTTCCATGCCTCATCCGTCTTCCACTTTCTTGAAGCTGGACTTTCGCGGCGCCACCCATCTCGGCCTGCTCGAGATTCTCTTCGCTTTTCTGTTTGTCGACCTCTTCGACAACGTGGGCACGCTGGTGGGAGTGTGCGAGCAGGGCGGGTTTGTTCGCGACGGGAAGATTCCGCGCGTAGGCCGCGTGCTGCTGGCCGATGCCGTGGGCACGATTTTCGGGTCTTTGACCGGAACTTCTACGGTGACCAGTTACATTGAGAGCGCGGCAGGTGTTGCGGCCGGCGCGCGAACGGGACTCTGCAACGTTGCAGTCGCGGCACTTTTTCTGCTGGCCACATTCTGCTCACCGCTGGCGACCGCAATTCCGGGCTACGCCACGGCGCCGGCGCTGATTCTGGTGGGAGTTTTGATGTCGCAGTCCATCGCCCAGGTGCAATGGAGCGAATTCAGCGAGGCTTTGCCCGCCTTCATCACGATGGTGGCGACCCCGCTGACGTTTAGCATCGCCACCGGACTCAGCCTTGGTTTGATTTCCTACACCTTGATCAAAGTTGCATCGGGCAAGGTGCGCGAGATTAGTCCGTTGATCTGGATTCTCACGGTTCTGTTTGTTCTACGCTACGTCTATCTGGCCGCGAGCTGACGTGAGTCAGCATGAAACGATCAAGAGAGTTGGAAAGGCTGGATCTCAGGCCGCCTCAATGCGGCGTCCAGTGCGGATGAGCAGTAAAGAGGCCGTCGACGAATCCGATCTCGAAGGTCACAAACAAACCGAAAGCCACGCTGATCAACCCGGAAGCCACTCCCAGACCGCGATTGAAATTCTCAAACCGCTGGCCGGTGTAGGCAAACGGCAACCCGATTATCATCGTGATCAGCATCATTCCGGCGATCGTTCCCACTCCAAAGACCAGCAGATAAACGATCGCCCACTTCGGATCGCGAATCGTAGTCAGCACCAGCAGTGCAACCGCCGCCGACCCGGCCAGACCATGCACAATCCCGACCGCAAGCGGCCGCAGAAGCTGATAGAGGCCAACTCGCGCCAAAGCCCTCTGCAATGAACCATCAGGTTCCCGGTCCATGTGCAGGTGCACCTCGGGGTTGTGGCCGTGAATGTGGGCGTGGGCTTCGCCGCCATGCCTGTGGGTGTGGGAATGAATCACTCCATCCTGGCTGTGAACTGGCGTGAACTTATGCGTGATCCACCGAGTAACGCCCGTAAGATTCAGCACACCTAGAAAAATCAGCATCAGGCCGACGGCCAATTCCATGGCGAGGCCCATGCGAGTCGGGATCGCCAGGTTGAACAGAATGATGGCGGCGCCAACCAGCAGAATTGTAATGGTGTGGCCAAGGCCCCAAAGAATTCCGATCAGGCCCGCGTGCCGGATGCTGCGCTGGCGGCTGACGATTGTGGTCACGGCGATCACATGGTCCGGATCGGTGGCGTGGCGGATTCCGAGCAGAAACCCCACGCCAATCACCGTCAACAAATTCATCATCCGCGCTTTCACTCCACCAAACCGAACTATATCACCCGCCTGCGCCCGCGTCAGAGCGCGCCCATTGCGCAACCGTCAATTCGGCAAGCGTGAGTAGGTAATGAGGCGGACAAAGCAGTCGAGAAAGAAGTCGAGAGAGAGAAAGGGGCGCTGCCGTCTTCCAGCGCCCCGGTTTAAGGCAACCGGAACCTTCGTATCGTGACTTCTACATCTCAGGCACGGAACTGAAGAACAGAAAGAAGTTGGTGGGAATGTCGCCGCTGGCCTGATTCGCCTTCTGCGCGGCCCGCAACTTATCCAGCGAAGTAATGCCGCTGCTTCCTTCCTGATTCGGCCACGCGGCCGGGTCTGTGACCAGCACGACTTCTACCTGCCACCACTCTGCAACGTAATTCGGGACGGCAATAATGTGGCTGTGATTCACCGTTGGAGTGAACACGTTCGTGTTCGGCGGCACCAAGCCCAGCGCGTTCAGAAGCGGCCCCAGGTCGATCTGCGTGGTATGCATGGTGCACGTCCCAGGCATTCCTTTATGAATAGTTTCGGTAGGTCCGGGTTCCGGACATTGCACCGGAACTCCCGGCTTGATTTTGAAACCGTCCGGAACAAAACCAACGAGTTGCTTCAGGGTCGCGCCCAGCTCCGGGGTAAAAGCGGGCTGGCTGGGATCGGTTTCGAAGAAAGGAACGATCACCCACAGCTTGTCCGTCTTGGCTACCGGCTGCCCGGTGGGATCGATTTTCGGTTGCGCGCCGATGGTGCAGATCGGCCGTTGGAACTCGTTCGCGTCGACGGCAGCGACCTTGCCATTGTGGTTCAGGTCGTCAAATGGCTCATCGGTACAGTAATACTGTTGCGTATACGTGAAAACCAGTTCCTTACCGCCGGCAAAACCTTCCGTCTGGTTGACTTTGATGGTCTCCTGCGCAAACGCACTACCAATCGCGAACGACGCGGCAAGAAACGTCCACAGAACTCGTGCTGGGAAACAACGCATGGCACTCCTCCGGTTGGAAAAAATCCAACAGCAACCTGAGTACGTGATCATGCCGGGAGTGGATTGCGCCACCGTCGAAAATAATTCCGGCGCAGAATTTCCTGCCGCCGGCCGGCTCTCAAACGGACGAGACCTCCTCCACGGCCGAACCGTCGGATTTTGGCGGCTCGCCGAATAGCTCGCATTACCTCAGTAATTTAGCGATTCCATGCACATCCGTCACAATTTGTTCTATCTGCAGTCAGGTGGGAGATTGCCGCTTTGGTTTCGACACCTCATGCCATGCCGTCTACGTGTGCCCCAGCGCTGCTCAGCGTTCGCGGCCTGACCGTGAGCTACGACGGGCGCGGGCGACCTCCCGTTCCTGCCCTCAGGAAGGTCGACCTCGACATCGCTCCGGGAGAAATCGTCGGAATCCTGGGAGAGTCGGGATCGGGCAAGAGCACGCTCGCTCTTTCTATGTTGGGGCTGCTCCCGGCAGGCGCGCACACCGAAGGCTCGATTTGCTTCGAAGATAAAGACTTGTCCGGGGCGGCCGAATCGTGCTGGGCAGCGATTCGCGGCGCAAAAATCGCGATGATCTTTCAGGAACCCAGCTTCGCGTTGAGCCCCGTCATGCGTTGTGGGGAACAGATTGGTGAGGTCATCCGGGCGCACCGGCGCGGAGAAAGAAAGCAGCGCAAACAAGAAGCTGAGGCAGCGCTCAAGGATGCGGGGCTTTCTGATGTGGATCGCATCTACAAAGCATATCCGCATCAGCTCAGCGGAGGAGAACTTCATCGCGTTGCCATCGCGCAAGGTCTGGTCTGCCGGCCTGCGCTGGTGATCGCGGACGAACCCACTCGGTCTCTCGACGTGACCTTGCAAGCCGAGGCTCTGAAGGCACTGCGGGATATGAATCGCAAGTTCGGATCAGCACTCATTTTCATTACACACAATCCGGCTTTGCTTTCAGGCTTTGCCGATCGAGTCCTGGTGATGTACGCCGGCCGCATCGTGGAGGCAGGCGCGGTGGCCCAGGTGTACCGCCGGCCGCTTCATCCCTACACCAAGGCGTTGCTGCAGTTGGTCCCGGAGCAACTGGAACGTGCGCGCTCGTTCTCCGCTTTGACGCGCCGCGAACGTCTGCCTGCCATTCCGGGCAGTGTGAGCGGATTGGATTACCTGGCGCCAGGTTGCGCATTCGAGCCGCGATGTTCCGCCAGAACCGCGGGGTGCGCGGTCGAATCGCCACAGGAAATCGCGCCGGAACCGGATCGGCGCGTGAGTTGTTTCAACCATGGGAACTGAAGCAGCAGCCAAGCTCGCGTTGCAACCCGGGCTCATGAACGTGCGCGGGTTGAGCAAGAGTTATGTGCAACGCGCGCCGTTTTCGCGTAACAAATTTCTGATCGATGCGCTGGCTGACGTCGATCTGGAGATCGCCCCCGGCTGCCTGACTGCGCTAGTCGGCGAATCCGGCTCCGGAAAGTCCACCCTGGCCAGTTGCCTGGCGCTGATCGAAAAGCCCGACTGCGGTGAGATCTGGTTTGAGGGAAATGAAATATCGCGTTGGAGCCAGCGGAAACTCGCACCCCTGCGCCCCAGGATTCAAATGGTGTTTCAGGATTCGGCGGGCGCGCTTGATCCCCGGTTCACGGCAGCCCAGCTCATCGCAGAGCCTCTGCATATTCAGCATTGCGAAAGTGGGCAGAGTTTGCGCGCTCGCGCATGCGAATTGATGGTAGAAGTGGGATTGTCTCCAGACTCGGCCGTCCGGTCGCCCCTGGAACTGAGCGGCGGCCAGCGCCAGCGGCTGGCAATCGCCCGGGCCATCGCGTTGAAACCGTCTTTACTAATCCTCGATGAATCGCTTTCCGGTCTGGATCTGTCGACTCAGGCCCAAATCCTGAACCTTGTTCTCGATCTCAAGGCCGCCCATTCCTTGACCTGCCTGTTGATCTCGCACGATCTGAGCCTGGTAGGCCAAGTCGCCGATTTCGTTGCGGTGATGCATCACGGAAGAATGGTTGAATGCGGATCGGCTGCCCACGTATTGCGCGATCCTCAGCACCCTCAGACTCGCAAATTGCTGGCATCGGTTCAGGTTCTGGAATCGGCATTTCGAACTGCCAGGGCTGGAGGCGGGGAATGAGGCCCAGCATGAAATATCTCGAGCGGCGACTGATTCACGCGGCCCTGCTTCTGATTGGCGCTTCCGTTCTGTCCTTCCTCTTCAGTGGGCTCGCGCCCGGAAGCTTCTTCGACGAGATGAAGCTGAACCCGCAGATTTCTCCGGAGACAGTCGCCGCTCTGCGATCTCAATACGGACTCGATCAATCGCTGCCGGTGCGATATGGCCGCTGGCTCAAGTCGGTGGCGCGCGGAGAATGGGGCTATTCCTTCGCCTACAACCAGCCGGTCAGAAATCTGCTGATCGTGCGCGCACGGAATACTCTGCTTCTGACCACGCTGGCGATGACGTTGGCGTGGCTGATTGCCGTTCCCATTGGAGTTTGGGCCGCCAACCGCAACGGCAGATGGGAAGACCGGCTCACCTCGACCAGCACATCTTTACTTCTTTCGGTGCCAGAACTCGTTCTCGCGCTTGGCCTTCTCTATCTTGTGATCCGCACGCATGCGCTGCCGGTGGGAGGAATGACTTCCTCCGCATTCGACCATCTCGGCCGGTGGGGACAGGCCAGTGACTTGGCCGCGCACCTGATCGTTCCAGTCACAACGCTCGTGCTGGCAAGCCTGCCCATCCTGATCCGCCACGTACGTGCCAGCATGATTGAAGCCTTGCAGGCGCCGTTCATTCAGGCCGCGCGCGGCCACGGAATCGGTCGAGCCCGGGTGCTTTTTTATTACGCGCTGCCTGCCGCGGCGAATCCACTAATTTCTTTATTCGGGCTGTCGGTCGCCAGCCTGTTAAGCGGGTCGTTGTTAGTTGAGGTCGTTACCGGCTGGCCCGGCCTGGGCCCGCTTCTGCTCGAAGCCTGCTTTTCTCGGGACATGTACGTGGTGGTCGGCGTGGTCATGGCGTCCACCGTGTTCATGATCGTCGGCAGCCTGCTGGCAGACGTAATGCTATTGCTCGCCGACCCCCGAGTCCGGGTAGATCACGCATGACGAGCAAACGCAAAGTCGTCGCGGCGGTGATCTTTCTCCTGGCGCTGCATCTCGCAATATTGCTCGCGGGGTTCATCTCGCCCTACCAACCTGCCACTCAAAATCGAGACTTCCCCTACCTCCCGCCAACCCATCTTCACTTTGTCGACGCTCGCGGGCACCTGCACTTTCGTCCATTCATTTATCAGTCGGTAGCCAGGCCGGACAGCCTCTACGAATACACCGAAGACCGCGAGCACGCATATCCAGTACATTTTTTCGTTTCCGGATTCGAATACAAAATCGCGGGCTGGTTCCCGTCGCGCACGCATTGGTTCGGCGTCGACGCTCCCGCACAGATTTTTCTTGCCGGCACCGACGGTTATGGACGCGACCAGTTCTCCAGAATCCTCTTCGGCGGCCAGATTTCTCTCGCCGCCGGCCTTCTCGCGACAGTCATTTCCTTGCTCCTCGGCTTGTGCGTAGGTTGTGCCTCCGGTTTCTACGGAGGTTGGATTGACGAATCGGCCATGCGTCTGGCCGAACTCTTTCTCGTCCTGCCCTGGCTCTACGTGCTGCTGGCAGTCCGCGCATTCCTGCCGCTGCACATCAGTCCCGCCCAGACTTTTCTGCTGCTGGTTGCGGTGATTGGCACGATCGGTTGGGCGCGCCCCGCTCGTCTGGTGCGAGGAATCGTGCTCAGCGCCAAGTCCCGGAAATATGTAACAGCCAGCCGCGGCTTCGGAGCCTCCGACGCTTACATCCTTCGCCGCCACGTTTTGCCCCATACCTACGGCACCCTGCTGACTCAAGCCGCCGTGCTAGTGCCGCAATACGTAATCGCCGAGGTCACGCTCTCATTCTTCGGACTCGGCCTCAGCGAGCCCATGCCCAGCTGGGGAAACCTGCTGGCGAACTTGCAACAATACAATGTGCTGGTGTCCTATTGGTGGATGTTCGCCCCCGCCCTGGCTCTAGTACTTATCTCTCTTGGTTACCTCGCAGTGGCGAATGCTTTTCAGCAGCGGTTACAATCTGGCTCAATCTGACCACTTGGCCCGCGGATCCTACTTATGCGCCGTTTGGGTTGTGTCGCCCTCTTGCTCGCCAGCGTTCCCTGCATCGCGTCTTCCGTGCCACAGCCTCCGCAGCGCGGCGAAGAACTGCAGATCACCGACAATGAAATCGGATATTACGGCGGCGCCCTGGCAGTCGGCCAGCGCAGCGAACCCAAGACGCTGAATCCCGCAACCGCCGCAGATGCGCCGTCGCGCGAGGTAATCGGCCGTCTCACCGCCGATCTGATCCACATCAACCGCGCCTCGCAGCAGACCGAGCCTGCCCTGGCGAAGTCGTGGACTGTCTCCAAAGATGGCCGCGTGTTCACCGTGAATCTGCGCCATGGCCTGCATTTTTCCGACGGTCAGCCCTTCGACGCCGACGACGTCGTGTTTTCTTTCGCCGTTTATCTCGACGAAAAACTGCATTCCCCGCAGCGCGATCTACTGGTCGTGGGCGGCAAACCGATCAACGTACAAAAAGTAAATCAGTACACAGTTCGCTTCACCCTGGCGCAACCCTACGCCGCCGCCGAACGCATCTTCGACAGCCTCGCAATGATGCCCCGCCATCTTCTGGAAAAATCCTACAACGAGGGCAAGTTCGCGCAAGCCTGGACGCTGAATACGCCCCCCGCAGACATCGCAGGCATGGGACCGTTTCGCTTGAAAGAATATGTTCCTGGCCAGAAGATCGTGCTCGAGCGCAATCCCTACTTCTGGAAAGCCGACCGCAACAAGAATCGTCTTCCCTACCTCGACGAACTGGTCTTCCTGTTTGTCGGCAATGAAGACGCGCAGGTGCTTCGCTTCCAGGCCGGCGACACCGACATCATCAGCCGCCTCAGCGCCGAGAACTACGTGCTGTTGTCCAAGGAAGCGCAGACTCGTGGCATTGAACTTTTCGATCTCGGCCCCAGCCTCGAATACAATTTTCTGGTTTTCAATCTCAACGATCTCGCATCAAAAAAATTGGACGAGATTTCCGCCAAACAAGCGTGGTTCAAGGATTTGAAATTCCGGCAAGCCGTCTCCTTCGCCATTGACCGCGACGGCATTGTCAAACTTGTATACGCGGGGCGTGGGTCCGCCTTGTGGGGAAATGTGAGCCCCTCCAACAAGTTTTGGGTGGATCAAGCCCTGCCTCATCCGGCGCGCTCCGTCGATCATGCGCGAGAATTGTTGAAGTCGGCCGGATTCTCCTGGCGAGGCGATGGCCAACTCGTCGATCCCCACAGCCACACGGTTGAATTCTCCATCCTCGCCAGCACATCCAATGCTCAACGCACAAAAATGGCGACCATCATTCAAGACGATCTCAGCCAACTGGGGATGAACGTTCACATCGTTCCCCTGGAGTTCCGCGCCGTGATCGACCGCGTTTTTCAAACCTATGATTACGAAGCCAGCATCATGGCGTTGGGCGGCGGTGACGCCGATCCGAATCCCGAGATCAATGTATGGCTGTCGAGCGGAGGCACCCACCTCTGGCACCTGGGCGAAGCCAAACCCGCGACCGACTGGGAAGCGCAAATCGATCAGCTGATGCAGAAGCAGATGGTGGCCCTCAACTACAAAGAACGCAAACAACTTTACGACCAGGTGCAGGAGATCATTGCGGCCAATCTCCCTTATGTGTTTCTGGCCACGCCCAATATTCTGGTCGGCGCGAAAAAGAATCTGGCAAATTTTAAGCCCGCGATTCTGGAACCGACCACGCCGTGGAATGTTGAGCAACTGTACTATCGGAACGGAAATGGTTCGTCACCCGGTGCCACGCAGTGAAAGCCGCCGCTGCCGTGCGCGAACTGGCGTGGTCCGATGAACGCCTGGTGCGCGAATGCCGCAAGGGCAACCAGGCCGCATGGTCGGCGCTGATCGAGAAATATAAAAACCTGATTTTCTCGATTCCCATCAAGTTCGGATTATCCCGCGAAGACGCGGCCGACATTTTTCAGGCTGTCTGTGTCGACCTGCTCTCCAGCCTGCCCCAATTGCGCGAACCAAGAGCCATCGCCAAGTGGCTGATGCAGACGAGTTTTCATAAATGCCTGCGCTGGAAAAAAGACCGCCTGAATCTGGTCGATGATTTAGAAACCATCGACGGGCCGCAACTTGCCCGCGACGCAGAACTCCCCGAGGAGATGCTCTATCAGGTCCAGCGGGAGCAAAGCGTGCGTGATGCTTTGGCGACGCTGCCGTCGCGCTGCGGTCGCATGGTGAGCATGCTTTTCTTCGACGACCCGCCTCGCCCTTATCAGGAAGTCGCGAAAGAACTTGGCATCGCCTCTGGATCCATCGGCTTCATCCGCGGCCGCTGCCTCAAGAAAATGCGGCAACTGCTCGAAGAAAAAGGTTTCCGGTGACCACGGCCCTGCACAAGACGAACGCGGAGCAACTTCTGGAAGAACTGGCAGGGCTCGCAGACGATGCTCGCAGACAGAAATTTCTGGCGAAGCATCGCGCCCTGCTTCGCCCTGAAATCGTGTCCGACCTCGCCGACAAAGTTCGCGAGCAGGTTCGCGTCGACGTACCACGCGCACTCCGCCTCGCCGACGCCGCGGTGGCTATCGCGCAAAAGCTGAAAAACAAAGAATCCAAAGCCACCGCCCTGCGGGCAAAAGCCAATGTCTTGTATGTAAAGGACGAGCACGCGGCAGCCGCCGACCACCACGAACAAGCGGCAGCGCTTTTCGAAGCCGCCGGACAACCCAACCAGGTCGCCCGAACGTTAAGCAGTTCCATGCAGCCGCTCCTGCTCATGGGCGAATACAATCGCGCCTTCGCGGCGGCCGAGCGCGCCCGCAAAATCTTCACCGCCGAGGGCGATTCCTGGCGCCTGGCTCGCCTGGATATCAACCTCGGAAACATTTATTACCGCCAGGATCGCTTCGACGATGCCCTGGCTTCGTACCAGCGCGCCTACCAGGGTCTGCCCGCGGAAAAAGATCCCGAAGGGATCGCCGCCGTCCTCAGCAACATGGCCACCTGCTACATCAGCCTCAACCTGTTTCCCAAGGCTCTGGACTCTTACACCCGAGCTCGCCAGTTCTGCGAAGAGCACGGTATGCCGTTGCTCGTAACGCAGGCGGATTACAACATCGCCTACCTTCACTATCTGCGCGGGGAATACAGCCGTGCCATTGAAATGCTTCGAGCAACTCGACTGAACGCCAAGAAAATCGGCGATGCCTATCACCACTCTTTATGCAACCTCGATCTGTCGGAACTTTATCTGGAGTTGAATCTCAGCGCCGAAGCCGCGGAATTGTCCCAACAGGGATATGAGGGATTCCGCAAGCTGGGCATGGGTTACGAGAGCGCCAAGTGCCTGGCATTTTCAGCCATGGCCGCAAGCCAGCGTGGACACGCATTCGAAGGGCTCAAGCTCTACTCCGAATCGCGGGAGATTTTTGTCAAGGAGAAGAATCGGGCATGGCCCTCCTTGATCGATCTGTACCGGGCTCTTGCATTCTTCGAAGAGGGAAGGCTCTTCGAGGCGCGGCGCTATTGCGCCCAAGCTCTGGAATCGTTCCTCGCTCTCAAATGGGCGAACAAGGCTGTAATGGCGCGGCTCTTGTTGGCCAGGATTGCTGTGCGGACGGGTGAAAGCGATCAAGCCTTGCAGCACGCCGCCGCAGCCCTCAGTACAGTTCTGGAACTTGAGTCCCCGGTGCTCACTTACGAGGCACATCTTCTGCTGGGCAATCTCTACTCGGCGAAAGGTGATCGTGAACAGGCGTATGGGTCCTATCAGAACGCGCGCCAGTCTCTGGAGACGCTCCGCGGGAACTTACGCGGTGAAGAGCTGAAGGTCGCTTTCATCAAGAATCGGCTGGAGGTGTATGAAAATCTGGTCGAACTCTGTCTGGCGCGGCCCGGTGACGCCAGCGCAAGCGAAGCCTTTACCTACGTCGAGCAGGCAAAATCGCGCAGCCTCATGGACCTCTTCGCCAGGCCGGCCCCGGCCTTCACGGAAAAAACTACCGGGCAGAGCCAGCTGGCGAATTCCATCCGCGATCTGCGCGAGGAGCTCAACTGGTATTACAACCTGATTGAACGCGAGCAGCTTCAGCCCGAGCAACAATCCCCGGACCGCATCGCGGCCCTCGAAAAGAAGGCGCAGCGTCACGAAAAAGAGCTGGTACGCGTTCTGCACGAGGCCACCGACACCGACGCCGCGCAGGCTGGTCTGCAAATGCCCAGCCACGTCCCCATTGCGAAAATCCGTGCCGCGATCCCCGAAGACACTCTGCTGGTTGAGTATTTCCAGGTCCGCGACCGCATCCTGGTGTGCTTGCTTGGACGCACCACCCTCGAGATTGTTCCCGTGACGCTCGAAACCAGCATTTCTCGCGTATTGCGATTGCTTCAGTTCCAACTTTCGAAGTTCCGCCTGGGCCCGCAATATCTCGAAACCGTCCACGATTCGCTGCTTCAGACCACGCAAGCCCATCTCAAGGAACTCTACAACGAGCTGCTCGCCCCCGTAGCGCCCAAGCTCAAGGCAAAACATCTGGTCTTTGTACCGCACGGATTGTTGCACTACGTTCCGTTCCATGCGCTCTTTGACGGCGAACAACATGTGATTGACCGCCACACCGTCTCCTACGCGCCCAGCGCCAGCATCTACGCGCTTTGCCAGACCCGAGAGGCCAATTCTTCGGGAGCGTCCCTCGTGTTCGGCATCCCGGATCCGCAAGCCCCCGCGATTCTCGACGAGGTCCAGGCCCTCACCGGCGTGCTCGACCAGGCGGAATTGTTCGTTGGCCAGAATGCCAGCGTAGATGTTCTGCGCAATAAGGGACCCGCCAGCCGCCTGATTCACATCGCAACCCATGGCCGTTTCCGCCAGGACAACCCCATGTTTTCCGCCATCCGGCTCGGAGACTCGTTTCTGAGCCTGTTCGATCTTTACCAACTCCGGCTTCCTGTTGAATTGATTACACTTAGCGGCTGCTCTACCGGCCTCAACGTCGTCGCCGCCGGCGATGAACTGATCGGCCTGGCGCGAGGTCTTCTGCACGCCGGGGCACAATCCTTGATTCTCAGCCTCTGGGACGTGCACGATAAGAGCACAGCCGACTTCATGAGCGCTTTTTACCGATTTCTTGGCCAAGGTGAGTCCAAAGCGGATGCTTTGCGGGCCGCAATGCTGCAGCTTAGAGGCAGCTATCCCCATTGTTATCAATGGGCTCCATTCATTCTCGTGGGCAAGGCCTAAGCCCCAGGAATTATTTCTTCAGCCCTATATTTTTCTGCCCCCTTCCTGCCCTTATTCCACAAGAGCCAAAGAATTCAAGGCAGGCTGGAGTGGCCGCAGCGAGTGTATGGTGCGCTCCCCCGGGCGGAGGTTGTGGTGAAGCATTTCAGCGAAGCCGATTGGGCAGATTTTGCGAGGAAACTGGTAGCGACGGATACGAAGATGACTATGCAACTGCATCTCGACGATGGATGCAAGACATGCGCAGCCACTTTGCAGCTGTGGCAGAGCGTGTATACCGTCGCTGCGGCAGAGGGTGCGTTCACGCCGCCCTCCGACGTGGTTCGGGTGGTTAAGAGCCAGTTCGCAGCCGTGGCTCCGCAAAAGAGCCGGGGCTTCCGCCTGCTGTTCGACTCCAGGCTCGAGCCCGTCCCGGCGGGAATGCGCGGTTCGGTTGCTGCGCAGCAATTTCTTTATGAGACCGACGAATACTACATTGATCTTCGCGTAGAACCACACCGCGGGGGTGATCGCTCCTCGCTGGTGGGCCAGGTTTTGAGCCGCACCGGCAAAGATAAATCTCGAGCCGCTCAGGGGCTGGCGGTGCTGTTGCAGGACGGTAAGCGGTCCATCGCTGGAACCTCCACTAACGAGTTCGGTGAGTTTCAGCTCGAATTTGACGACGCCAAGAGTCTTTGCGTTTCAGTCCGCCAAGGCCAGTCCGAGGCGATTGTTCTCCCCCTCTACGGAATTGACGCTAAGTCCGCAGAAAATAAGAGGGGGAAGTAAATGCGAGTAGCCGAGCAGCAGTTTGAAGCGGTTAGGCGCCGGCCAGCGATCTTTGCGTCTCCCCCAATCAGGATCAGTTGAATGAAAATTGTTCTCCCCCTCCACCGAATCCAAAGTAAGCCCATGGAACGATAGGACTTGGACTCAGTGGACGCCTTCCCGCCCATGGGGCCTGAAGGTAACCACGAAAAGTAACCCGCGTGAATTACGGGTGTAAGTTTTGAAGATTCTAACTTTTTCGTAGACTTGACCAGAGCGGAAACCACGCCCGGGGCCGAGTCAAAGGGGAAATGATGAGAACCAGCCGACCAGCAAGCAATAATCTCTCCCAAATCAAAGTTTTCCGCGCTTTTTTCGCGTTGCTCTTGTGCCTGTGCCTTACGGCCCCGAACCTCGGCGCGCAAACGTCGACAACCCAGTCCACGACTCAGTCAGGAACCCAGACCCGTTTGGTGGTTCGAGACAACCTCGGACTGAACGGCATTCTGAATCTTTGCTTCTTACTGGGTTGTTCCACGGTGGAAGGCCTGGGCGATCCTCAAGGCCAGCTCTTCATGATTCAGATTCCGTCTCTGCTGGCGCCGCTGACGTCCCTGCTCAACCTGAACCTGCTGGGGCTGGTTTCGATCGAAACCGACCAGACGGTGCAAACCCAGGGAGCCTTCGCCGGCTCGTTTCCGGCGTACTTGAGCGATGAGGCTCCCTACACTTACTACGGCACTACCGTGTGGCACGGCTATGTGTTCCAGCCGGCCAATACGCTCATCCGGACGGGCACGACCCAAACCTCGTTCAACACGGCAGGCTCGGGAGTGACCGTCGCCGATATCGACACCGGGGTGGATACGAATCATCCGGTGCTGCAAAACTCGCTTGTGACCGGGTACGACTTCACGCGCAACCAAAGCGGCGGCTCGGAAATGAGCGACGTGAGCCAATCCACAGTCGCCGTTCTCGATGGCGGCAACGTGCAGTCCGCGCAGGTCAGCCAGTCGACGGTTGCGGTGCTCGACCAGTCCACGGTCGCAGTGCTGGACGGAAACCCGAACTTTGCCGCCTTCGGTCATGGCACCATGACTGCCGGCATCATTCACCTGGTAGCTCCGCAGGCCAAGATCATGCCTCTGAAGGCCTTCCAGGCCAACGGCAGCGCCTACAACTCAGACATTCTGCGGGCGATCTATTATGCAGTTGGTCACGGCGCCAAGGTGATCAACATGAGCTTCAACTACACCACCTATTCGCAGGAACTGGCGAACGCGGTGAATTACGCCACCACGAATGGCGTGATCTGCGTGGCGGCTGCAGGTAACAGCGGCGAACAGACCACCGTCTATCCAGCGGCTCTCAGCGGCGTGATTGACGTGGCCTCCACCAGCAACACCGACACGCAATCGACCTTCTCCAACTACGGAGCGCCGCCGGTGTGGCTGGCTGCGCCGGGAGAAGGCGTGATGACCACTTATCCTTTCGGAACCTACGCGGCCGGATGGGGAACGTCTTTCAGCACGCCGCTGGTGACCGGAACGACCGCCTTGATGGTTTCGGAGTACAACAACCAGCACAGTTCTGGAGGCGGCGGGCTTTCGCTGAGCCTGCTCGGCATTTCAATTTCGCTGGGCGGCGCGAACACACCGAGTTGGGAACCTCAGGCAGCCAACGCTTTGGCCCACGCCCAGAACATTTCCAATCCGCAGCTGGGCCACGGTCGGCTGGATACCTATCAAGCGGTGCAGGCGTGGCGTAAGAGCCTGGGCCTTCACTAGCCGCATCGATACGCCAGGACCTTCACAGGACGAAGGGGAGAGCGATGGCAGCTTCGGTTCATGAATTCGCGGATTTGTCGAAGGGCGCTGACTGCTTACGGGTTAAGGAACTCGAAGAACAGCAGCGCGCTCTGCTCAAATCGGTGATTTGCGGATTCAATCAGTTGCTCGACCTGCGCGACCTGGGCACCGGAGTCCACAGCACTCGCCTGGCAGAGTGGGCGGTGCGCGTGGCGCGCAAGCTGGGCATTGCCGAGACCGAACTTTATCAGCTGGAAGTCGCCGCTCTTCTGCACGACATCGGGAAAATCGGCATCCCCGACTCGATCCTGAAAAAAGAGGGCAAGCTCACCGACGACGAGCGGGCGCTGATGAACAAGCACCCGGAATATAGCTGGTCGATTCTGCGCCTGTTCCCTGGACTGGACAAAGCCAGTCTCTACGCGCTCCATCACCACGAAAGCTACGACGGACGCGGCTATCCGGGCGGACTGAAAGGCGACGAAATACCCATCGGCTCGCGCATCGTGGCGGTCATCGATGCCTACGACGCGATGGTTTCCAACCGTTGTTACCGCAAGGGGTTTCCGCACGAGGAAGCCGTGCGCCGGCTGGTGATGGACTCGGGGGCTCAATTTGATCCCGTCGTAGTGCAGGCTTTCGTGGAAATCGCCGGGCACGAAGCGGCCGAAGTTTTCGCCGCGACGGGAATCAGTTCCTCGGCGGTAATCTGAACTCGGACGCGATTGGGCTCTTTAGCCTTCTTCTAGCGGACGCCGAACCGGAGACCGAACTGCACCACTACCGATGAGCAGTAAGTCAGTTTCCGAGTAGCCGACCATCAGCCGGGAATCGTGCCGAGGGCAGTGGGCAAACACGCAAAATACCACTAGCGAATTCCTACCTGCCCTCGCACGCTATCAATCAACTTCTTGGAATCGTAGCCGATCCCGGCCTTGAACACCGTCTCGACGTTCTCGATCTCGTCAATTCGTTTTGAGGGATCACCCTTGATTAAAACGAGATCTGCCTGTTTGCCAGGGGCGAGGGTCCCAATCCGATCTTGCTGGCCGAGGTATAAGGCGCCATTTTCCGTGGCGATCTGAATGGCTTCCACTGGAGCGAAACCCGCTTCCACGAGCAGCTCTATTTCGCGTTGATCGCCGAAACCCGGCAGCACGCCACCGTTTCCGGTGGGATCAGGGCCGGCCAGCAGCAAGCCCCCCGCTTTGACGAATGCCACCTCAAAATCCATCTCCTTGCGCAGCAGCGCTGTCATGGGAGAATCCAACGGCACTCTTGCGCGATCGGTGAGGTAGCTCTGTGCCGATTCTGCGGACATCGCCTCCAACGCACGCGCCTGAAAGATTGGCCGCCCCGGTACATGACCTTCAAACACAGACAGCGTCGAAGTCACTGCGACATGATGCGACACTAGATTACGGATCATCTCCTGCACCTGGGCTCCGTTCACGTCCTGTTTAGCCCAACTGCTGCTGCCACCGCCCGCTGGGCACACGTCTGGCTTTTTATCCGCTACGAATTCGGTGTCAGTAAAGACGGGTCCATGCTCCAAATCATCGATTCCCAGCGCAACCGCTTCCGGCCAGGTAACGGAGCACAGATGACCTGTCAGTTTCAGCTTGTGTGCATGTGCCTGCTGGATCGCCACACCCAGCTCTTCGCGCGTGATGTTCATGTACGCTTTGTACGACGTCATGCCTTCTGCGGCCCAGTAGTCCACCAGGCGTTTTGCGTCGTCGGGGCCGCTCAGTTCATGCATCTGCGCAAAGCGTGTCGGCGCACCTTCCAAATATGGCGCGGTAGCGTCAATGCTTGGCCCTGGCATCAGGTTGGCGTCAATTCGACTCTTGACCTTCAAGTCGGTGTAGGGTTCCAGGCTTCCGGTCGTACGCATGGTGGTCACGCCGGCCGCCAGATAGAGTCGCGGCGCCGTGTAAGGTATCTCCGCAACGAATAGTCCGGGCTCGCCAATCTTTCCGCCTACAACTTGCAAGGAGTAGGAATCGGTGTAGTAGAGATGGTTGTGCATTCCAACCAGACCAGGGATGACCGTATAACCAGAGCGCTCCATCCGCTGTGCACCTTGAGGAATTTGGGCGGACGCAGCGGGGCCGATGAACAGTATTTTGCCCTCCGCGATCACGATCGCTTGATCTTCCTTCGCCGGTGCACCCGTTCCATCGATGACTCGGACGTGGTTAAGAACGAAGACCGATGTATCAACACTGACGAAGTTCGCGACGTCACTGGCCTTCTGGGTTTGGGCGACTGCGCTCGCAGCAACCAGCAGCGACCCAAGCAAAAAGAGGAGACGCATTTTTCTACACCTCGCAAGACCGACCTCTGAGATTCGGCAGGAAGCCAGAATTGTACCCCAGCGTTCTCTAACGCCGTGGCGCTGGTTCCTCCCGGGTCACGGGCAAACCGGAAGCTGACCCACTACCGGCCCTGGACAACGTTTGACCGGGTACCCCTGACGTGTTATAAACATCCGTTTTGCGTGAAGGGAGTGGCGGCGCGGAGCCGCCGTTTGCCCTCCGGCATCATTGCTGCAAAAGCGTTACCTGAATTTCCATAAATTCCCTAAAGCAATAATTGGAGGTTTTCTTATGCGCACCTGGCTCGCCACGTTTGCGTTCCAAGGACGCGGTCTGGTCACCGCACTCATTAAAAAAGTTTCGGCGGTTGCCGCTGTGTTTTGCGTTAGCGCCGCTACGGCCCTGGCTCAACCTGCGGGCGAGGCTGCGGGCGGCGAGGCGTCTCTCAAGCTCCCCGATCTTTCCCAAGTTTCGTTCTTTCAAGGCGCCATCAATGGCCACAATCTGCTACTGGTCGGCATCCTTTTCTGCGTGTTCGGTCTGGGATTTGGCATGGTGATCTACATGCGGCTGAAGAATCTGCCGGTGCATCGCGCCATGCGGGAGATTTCAGAGCTGATCTACGAGACTTGCAAGACTTATCTGCTGACGCAGGGCCGGTTCATTCTGTTTTTGTGGGCTTTCATCGCGGTCATCATTCTGCTTTATTTCGGCGTGCTGCAGCATATGGAAGCCATGCGCGTGGCCATTATTCTGGGGTTCAGCCTGGTGGGTATTGCTGGAAGCTATGGCGTGGCGTGGTTCGGCATTCGCGTGAATACTTTCGCGAACTCGCGGACAGCGTTCGCTTCCCTGCCCGGCAAGCCCTATCCCGTGTACCAGATCCCGCTCGAAGCGGGCATGAGCATTGGCATGATGCTGATCAGCGTGGAACTGCTGATCATGCTGTTTATTCTGCTGTTCGTTCCAGGCGATTATGCGGGACCGTGTTTTATTGGCTTCGCGATCGGCGAGTCGCTGGGCGCGGCGGCGCTGCGAATTGCCGGCGGCATTTTCACCAAGATTGCCGACATTGGGTCGGACTTGATGAAGATCGTGTTCAAGATCAAAGAGGACGACGCGCGCAACCCCGGCGTGATCGCCGATTGCACCGGCGACAATGCTGGCGATTCGGTTGGACCTTCCGCCGACGGATTCGAGACCTACGGCGTCACGGGCGTGGCGCTGATCACGTTCATTCTTCTTGGAGTGAGCCAACCTTCGGTGCAGGTACAGTTGCTGGTGTGGATCTTCGTGATGCGCGTCATGATGCTGGTGGCCAGCGCAGTTTCTTACTTCCTGAATAGCGCCATCGCCAAGGCCAAATATGCCGGCGCTGACGAGATGAATTTTGAAGCTCCGCTGACTTCGCTGGTCTGGCTTACTTCGCTGGTTTCGATTGGGCTGACTTATCTGGTTTCGCGTTTCATCATCCCCGATCTGGGCGGCGACGGCACGCAGTGGTGGAAGCTGGCCACAATTATTTCCTGTGGAACGCTGGCCGGGGCGGTGATTCCGGAACTGGTGAAGGTGTTCACTTCGACCGAGTCGCGGCACGTGAAAGAAGTAGTGATCTCGGCGCAGGAAGGCGGAGCGTCGCTGGGAATTCTGTCGGGATTCGTCGCCGGCAACTTCTCTGGATATTACCTGGGCCTCGCCATGATGATTCTGATGAGCGTCGCCTACTACATGAGCACGATGGGATTGGCCGCGGCCGCCACCATGCTGGCTCCGGCAGTCTTCGCCTTCGGCCTGGTGGCTTTCGGTTTTCTGGGCATGGGGCCTGTAACCATCGCCGTGGATTCCTACGGGCCGGTCACCGACAATGCTCAATCGGTGTACGAGCTTTCGCTGATTGAGCAGGTTCCGAACGTGGAGGCGGAAATCAAAAAAGATTTCAACCTCAGCGTCAATTTCGATCGCGCCAAGCACCTGCTCGAAGCCAACGACGGCGCCGGCAACACGTTTAAGGCAACGGCGAAGCCGGTTCTGATCGGAACTGCCGTGGTCGGCGCGACCACGATGATTTTTTCCATCATCATGGCACTGACCCACGGCCTCACCGCCGACGTCGACAAACTTTCGTTGTTGCATGCGCCGTTCTTCCTGGGCCTGATCACCGGCGGCGCCATGATTTACTGGTTTACCGGCGCATCCACGCAGGCCGTGACCACCGGCGCTTACCGTGCGGTGGAGTTCATCAAGGCCAACATCAAGCTCGAGGGCGTGACCAAGGCCTCGGTCGCCGACAGCAAGAAAGTGGTCGAGATCTGCACCAAGTATGCGCAAAAGGGCATGCTGAATATTTTTATCGCCGTGTTCTTCGGGACGTTGGCCTTCGCGTTCGTGGAGCCCTTCTTCTTCATCGGCTACCTGATTTCGATCGCGATTTTCGGCCTCTATCAGGCCATCTTCATGGCCAATGCGGGCGCAGCCTGGGACAACGCCAAGAAGATCGTGGAAGTGGAAATGAAACAGAAAGGCACGCCTTTGCACGATGCCACGGTGATCGGAGACACGGTGGGCGACCCCTTCAAAGACACGTCTTCTGTGGCCCTGAATCCGGTCATCAAGTTCACCACGTTGTTTGGATTGCTGGCGGTGGAACTCGCCGTCACGCTGGCCCGCGAACAGGGAACGACCATCACCAACGTGCTGGCGTTGGCCTTCTTTCTGGTTTCGTTCTTCTTTGTGTATCGGTCGTTCTACGGGATGCGAATCAAACCGGGCGCCGAATAGAAGACGCAGCCGCAAAAGATCGACGCCATCCCTTGACCCGGGATGGCGTTTTTTATTGTGCTCCGATGGTGGGTTGGGCACTCCGGCTCGGAGCGATTGGCTCGGAACGGTTGGCTCAGAACGATTGCTTCATCTTCGACTTCACGCTGTGCGCCAGCTTCTCGATCTGTTCGGCTTTTTTGATGGCATCGACGGACATCACTCCCCGCTCGGCCTTCTGCAGGTAATCCTTGAGTTCCGCAGTCAACTGCAACATCTTGTCGGTGTCGCGCCTGATCTCGCCCTGGCGTTGCGAGTTCGCAGCAATCATCTGCTGTCTTCGAATCTCGTCGCCCTCAGGGGCCGGCGCGTCGCCGGTTCGCGGTCCGGGAACAGCAGCGGGAGGGATGGGAGTACGCAAATCCTGCGCCTGAGCAACGGCAGGAGGAATGGGTATATGAACATCCTGCGCGCAAGAATAGCGGACGGCACTCAAAGATGCGATCAAGACGACGGCGAGTGGACTTGACCTCAGCATGATGACCCTCCCGACGCTAACCCAGAGGTAGAGGCAAAATCTGTCGCGGCATTATGGCGCGGTCCGGGCGCGGACACAACTGGAATTCGCTGAGATGAATGAGTTTGCGGCGCTTTGAGGCAGGCCTCTGGTTCGGGCGCGAACGAAGTCAAAAGCTCTTAACACCGAGATCGCTGAGAAAAGCCGCGAAGGTCGCAGAGGAATCGCGCATATATTCTCGCTGGCTATTCATCACGGCAAATCCGTGAGGGTATGAGTCGCAGGATCGACCGCGAAAACATTTTGCATTACCTATCGCGTTTCTCCTCGTATATGTAAAGTGAGGCGGTTCAGGGATTTTGGCTATGGCAGAGCCGGTTACCGCGGAAGAAGCGGCGGATATCGTCCCAGGCGACTTTGCGGAGATCGTGCGGCGGCACCAGTCCATGGTGTTCAGCATCGCTCTGCATTTCCTGGCCGATCCGCCTGCCGCCGAGGAGTTGGCCCAGGACGTATTCATGCAACTGCATGCCAAGTTGAGTTCGCTGGAGTCGCCCGACCATGTGGTCTTTTGGCTGCGCAAGGTGACCAGCCATCGCTGCATCGACCATAAGCGCCGCCGCCGGATGCCGCAGGTGAGCCTGGAAGAAGTGCCTGAGTCTGCGGAGCTTGATTTTTCGCCGGCCGTACAACCGGCCGACCCGTTCCTGGCCCGCAGGCTGCGCCAATTGGTTGCTTCCCTACCGGGAAAAGCGCGGTTGATCGTGATCTTGCGCTTTCAGGAAGACCTGTCGCCGGAAGAGATTGCCGATGTCCTGGAAACGCCTGTCGCCACGGTCAGAAGCCATCTGCAACGTGCGCTCGCCATGCTGCGCGAGAAAGTGATACGCACGATGGGGGAGATGAGGTCGGAGAAGTGAAAGTAACGAACGGAGAAGTAAGCGATGAACCATTTCGATGACGAACTGAAGAACGCGTTGCGCCGGCGGGAAGCGCCACAAGGTTTTGCCGACCGCGTGCTGGCCCGTGCCGCGCAGCAGGCTTCCCAGCGTCCCAGGTCCGCCTGGAGGAATGCGTGGCGCAAGATTTTCGCTCAGCCGTTCGTTCCATGGATTGGTCCACGGACTCTTACCGGGGCATTCGCCCGCTGGGCAGCCGTGGCGGCCGTTTCCGCAGCCCTGGTCGTCGGCGGCGTCCATTACCGCAACGTGCGACGCGAGCGCGCCCAGGGAGAAGCGGCCAAAGAGCGCCTGCTTCTGGCTCTGCGCATCGCAGGAAGCAAGCTGCAACTCGCCAGGACCAGGGTCGACCAGATTAATTCCGATGAAATCAATTCTAACGAAAACAACTCCGGCCGGCCCGAGAACCAGCAAGAAAGGGAATAAAACGATGAGAAGCGCAAACGTAATCGACACTGCAATAAAGATGACGACCTGTCTGCATAGCGCGCGCTCCGCCGCGCTATCTCTCGCGATGGCTCTCGCCCTGTTGGTCGCGCTGCCGCCGAGCGCGTCTGGCCAGGACATCAAGATTCCTGCCGATGTGCAGAAGCTTTCGGCTAAAGCCAAAGAGACGGTTGAGGTCAACATGGAGGGCCCCATGCTGCGCTGGGCGGCCAAGTTTCTCAACGCCGAAGATCCGGAAGAGAAGCAGGCTGCCAGGGTGGTCGCCAATCTGAAAGGGATTTACGTCCGCAGCTATGAATTCTCGAAAGATGGAGAATATTCCGCGGCCGACGTGGAATCCCTGCGCGCCCAGGTGCACGGGCCGTCATGGTCGAGGGTGGTCGGGGTGCGCAGCGAGACCGACGGCGACAACGTGGACGTCTTTTTCAAACTCGAAGACGACAAGATGGCCGGCATCGTCGTCATCTCCGCCGAGCCTAAAGAACTCACTTTCATCAGCATCGTCGGCCCCATCGATGTCGACCAGCTCGCCGTGCTGGGCGGCGAGTTCGGCATCCCGAAGTTGAACCGGAGAAGCCTGGCGAAGGCGCAAAAGCCAGATCAAAAAGGAGAGCAAAAGTGAAACCCTATCTTCCTGCCCTGCTCTGCACGCTCCTCCTCGCGGTCTACGTGTTCGCGCTTCCTTCCGCCGGCGATACGGGTTCGCATGGGACTGATTCTCATGGGCATGCCCTTCGCGGACGCGAGTTCAACGGCGTGGTCCGCGCGATCGAAGACCACTACGGCGTGCGCCACACCCACATCCCCTTCCTGAGCCTGGCAGCCCTGTTTGCTCGGCCCGCGGGCGTCAGAGGACTCAAGCTGGCAGTGTTCGAGGATTTCCACCCGTTGTCCGCAGACCTGAGTTCCACCCACGTCGCTACCGCGAGGGCAACCGCTCACACGAAGTTGAGCATGACCGAGGACTTGCAAGGGGTGGTCGAGCATTCCCTGGGCTCGGACTGGAGCCTGTTCGTCCGCACCCGCTCTCACGACGACGGTGACAACACGCTGATCTACGTGAATCTCGGCGACGGCAAGATGCAAATGATGATCGTCAGCATTGAACCGAGCGAGGCCACCGTAGTGGAAATGAATCTCAACGAACAAGCGATGCTGCGCTGGATTGAGAAGGAGAGCGCGGAAGAACAAGCCTGGCATCACCACCATCGCGCCGAAGACTGATTGCGCTGGCCGGCCGGGATTGAAGCGGCTTCCGGCTCCGCGTTCGGCTTCCGGGCTTTTCGGCTTCGGGCTTCGCCCGGGAGTGGACGCGTCGCGCTGTCTTTTACGGCCGGACTCGCTGTTGGTTCTGGCCGAACGTCCGGAACACCCCAGCTCATCTTGTCCGATATGGGAATCGGCCACGCTCCTCCCCAAGAATCCGGCAATAATATACTTGGCAAAATGCTGGGCAATTCAGTGTTTGCCAGACTTTTGCCAACGCCACACGAGTACTAATGAGATTACAACACCTGCCCCGAAGCTGGCCGAGGCTCCCCAATGTATTCCCCACAGTAGTTCGATCCATCCTGAAATTGCGAATAATGAGGCGAACATGAAGGGCTTTCGTATGGGGAAATCTGGTTCTCCCGTTTCCTTGTCTCCAAAGAGGCGAATGAGCACGAACAACGGTAGCGCAATCGAGAAGGAGCAAAGCGAAACTATGAGGATACCGTGGAGCGGTGAGACAAAGACTAGGGTCAGGATACAGGCGAAGCAAAATGCAGCCATCGCCTCAGTTCCCGTTTTCGTAATTTCTTTCAATCTTGCTTCTTTGGTCGCCGCTTCATTTCCGGCTGGCGCTTCTCACGTTCTTCCCGCTTTAGCAGTTCCTCTTTCGACACCGTGAGCACTTGGCGCACGGCATTGTCGAATTTCTGAAACTCCGTCTTGCCGGGAACATGGGGAGCTGGTAGTGGTTTCATATATTCCTCACTCCGCTGCCTCTTCGGAGGCACGTAGTAGTGACAGAAAATAAACGTGATTTTCGTCGAAGGTGTAGTAGAGATTAACACGCTTCCCTTCGGCAGGCTGCCACATGGGAAGGAACCAGACGCGCTTCGCTATTGCGGTTCCATATTCTGGATTGCGAGACAGGACGAACTCTGCGCCTTCGGTGAACTCATCGGCCCGCACAGCATCGAATTCGAGCTGAGTAAGGTTTTGCTCAAAGAGGGGATTCTTTACGATAGTGCGGAACTTATCCAATGCCGCCAGCGCCTTCTGTTAAGCATTGCATTGCCAACGCTTCCAGTTGGACGCCGTATTTCTTTTCTGCAAGCGTGGGCGGCCGGTTTCCAACGAGGGCAACTTCGTAAGGAATATCCTCTTGCTGTGCCGCCAAGCGCCATCCGGCAAATCTGTGGCTCAGTTCGCTAAGTTCGGTGCCGCTTTGACCCCTGCACACGTCAAGGACTTTCGTGACCAAGGCGATTTCCGCTGGCGTGAATTTGTTCGGGTCTGGTTCACGCAATGCCAGCACGCGCTCTTGGACACCACTAATCGTTGTTTTCCGTGCGATGGCGATTTCCTTGCTCTTGACCATTTGCTCGCGAACGCGAACCAGGTATCGCGGTGCAGGCCCGTTCTCAAGGGCGAAATAGGGCTGCCCGGTGATTGGGTGGCCCAACTCCAGATACGCGAGAAAGTCAGAGTAAAAGAGCAGTTTGTTCAGTTTGATAACGCCAAAACGAGGATCACCCTCAGAACGGCGAGCGATGAAAAGTAAAAGTTCGCGGAACTTGTTTTCGTTTGGCGTGATGCGTGGATGTATTTTCTTTGCGTGGCTTTTTGCTTTTGATCTGTTCTTCATGCGAGTCTCCCACAGTCAGAGGAGGGCCCTTCTACATTGGATGCTTACATTATCACAAGGCTGCATCCTGAGTCTGTGAGGAAAATACAGTCTTGTGTGGCAAAAGGCCGTATTACCAGATGGTAACATTACTTTGGTTTAGGGGGTAACCGCCCGCTTACCCCTCTTCTGGCGCTTTTTTCAGAATGGTTTTGCTGGTTCCTTTCCAGTCAAATCGGCGTAGGTGAGCCGCTTTCCGACGATCTGGCGAACGGCTAAATCGAAACGGTCTGAATCGTTTAACGGATTATCCTTCGTCGCGCGGTTATTGTAGCGGAACATGTATTCATCAAGATACCGATGCAGGTGGAATGGTTCGACTGCAACGTATGTGCCGCTGACTGTCCGCTTGAGCAGACTCCAGAAATTCTCCAGTCCGTTTGTGTGCACGCGACCGTCAACGTAACGTTCCATATGGTTCACAAATTCGTGGGCGTACTCTTTTGGCAGCGATTTATAAACGCTGGCTTCGTCCGTATAGATTTTCGAGCCGTGCTCCACCTGATTCAAGACGGCGGTCTGCAAAGCCTCGCGATTAACCTTCCGAACAATGGTCGCGCGGACCTTGCGTTGCTGGCGATCTAGTACGCCCCAGACCGTGGCCTTGTTGATGTAATTGGCGTCTCCTGTGTACTCGGCTGACTCTCTGGCAGCCTTGAACATTGCCCTGCGATTGGCATGCATGTTCTTCGACTTGCCGCCAACCCAAGTCTCGTCCGACTCAACTTCGCTACCGGGACCGCCAAGTTTGTAGATCGTTCCGCTTTGCAGGGCCATACGAATTCTGTGATCCATGAACCATGCCGATTTTTGCGTGACCTTCAGGGTGCGGGAAATCTCCCAAGAACTAACCCCATTCTTGCAATTCACGATCTGCCACATTGCGGTCAACCACTTGTCCAGCCCGAGCGGAGAATCCTCAAAGATCGTCCCAGTCTTGAGTGTGAACTGCGGAGCCTTGTGCTTCTCGCGGCAGTGCCAGCGTTTGTACTTCTCCATGAACAGAACGTTTTTGCTGCCACAGCGCGGGCACGCGACGCCATCCGGCCAGCGACGGGCTACAAGGTACTCGCGGCAGTTCTTCGGGTCGGCGAAGTATAGGATTGCTTGCTGTAGGCTCTTCGGTTCCATGCCTGAATCTTAGGCCGAACCGTCTATTTTGTCAAGTATATTATTGCCAAGAATCCGCTTGACCGGACCCCCGTTTGCGACTACATTGATGTGTTCCAAGGACATCCGGAAGCTCCTGGGTCGGCTTTGCAGCATCTGCTTTGACAGTACCTGCGCGGTGGGGAACCAAGCCCAGAGAGCAAAACCCAGAAATTCGAGCATCTTAGATGTCCTGTGATGCATCTATTCAAGTGAGCTTGAAGCTTAATTCCTGTACAACCTATTTGTTATCAGTGGCTTATGTAGTTTGCTAGGGGTTTGGCCACGACCCGATGGGCCAAGGAAAGACGGCGAAAGCCCGCAAATTCATAAGAAGGAGATAGAAAGCACATGCGCTCTGATCGTGTGTTTGACGCTTTACAGACGCTGCGAAACCGTTATATGCTGTGTCAGCTTGCCTCCAAGGCCACGCGGAAGTTCCACCGGCCGAGCACCCGAATTCCGGAAACCATGAACGACGTGTTGTCGCGGATTGCAGGCTCAGAACGACGGGAAGTCCTGTCGGAACCAGAAAATTTTGCTGAGGCACAACGGCGGGCTGCTTAACCCAGCCCCGCCTTTCCTGCCTGGTGGTATTTTGTCTTCCCTGAGTACCCTTCCTTCGAAAATCTCCCGTGAACACTAGCAGACTGCGCACAAGTGAACGGGTTTAGGTGAATCATGACCATTGCTGAACTGAAAGAAAAGAACATTACCGAGCTAACCAAGATCGCAAGGACCTTGGACCTGCCCGGTGCCAGCGGACTCCGCAAACAAGATTTAATTTTCAAGATCCTGCAGGCGCAAAGCGAAAAAGAAGGCCACATTTTCGCCGAAGGCGTTCTGGAAATCCTGCCCGACGGCTACGGGTTTTTGCGCTCGCCCGATTACAACTACCTTCCGGGCCCCGATGACATTTATGTGTCGCCTTCGCAAATCCGCAAATTTGATTTGAAGACCGGCGATACGATCAGCGGCCAGGTGCGGCCTCCGCATGAAGGCGAAAAGTATTTCGCGCTGGTGAAAATCGAGGCGGTCAACTTCGAATCGCCGGATGAAGCCCGCAACAAGATTCTGTTCGATAACCTGACGCCGCTGTATCCGCAGGAGCGGTTGAAGCTTGAAACCACGCGCGAAAATGCCAGCGCCCGCGTCATGGACCTGCTCACGCCCCTTGGCAAGGGGCAGCGCGGCCTGATCGTTTCCCCGCCGCGGGCCGGCAAGACCATGCTGCTGCAGAATGTGGCCAACTCGATTACCACGAACCATCCTGAAGTGGTGCTGATGGTGCTCCTGATCGACGAGCGTCCGGAAGAAGTCACGGACATGCAGCGGTCGGTGAAGGGTGAGGTCATTTCCTCGACCTTCGACGAACCCGCCGCGCGCCACGTGCAGGTCGCCGAGATGGTGATCGAAAAGGCGAAGAGATTAGTCGAGCACAAACGCGATGTGGTGATCCTGCTGGATTCGATTACGCGTCTGGCTCGCGCTTATAACACCATCGTTCCGCCTTCGGGCAAAGTGCTCTCTGGCGGCGTGGATTCGAACGCTTTGCAGCGTCCGAAGCGATTCTTCGGCTCCGCGCGCAACATTGAAGAAGGCGGATCGCTGACCATCATCGCAACTGCATTGATCGACACCGGCTCCCGCATGGACGACGTGATCTTTGAAGAATTCAAAGGCACGGGCAATTCGGAAATCATCCTGGAGCGCAAGCTGGTCGACAAGCGGGTTTTCCCTGCGATCGACATTCAGCGCTCCGGCACGCGTAAGGAAGAGCTGCTGATTCCCAAGGAAGATCTGCAACGCATCTGGATTCTGCGGAAAGTTCTGAACCCGCTCTCACCCGTTGAAGCGATGGAGTTGCTGGTCGAAAAAATGGGAAAGGCAAAGTCGAACAGCGAGTTCCTGGCAACCATGAACACGCTCTAAGTGAGACGCAACACAACAAGCGCGATAGAAAACGACAACCAAAGCATCCGCTTTGGTTGTTGTTTTGCAATGAAATAGATCAGGAACAAAAGCTCTTAACCGCGGAGCTCGCTGAGGAATCGCGGAGGACGCGAAGGTGCACCTCGGGACACGCTTTTTCCTGCCGATCGTCAGACGTATAATTTTCCCAGAGTTGATCTGACGACTAAAAAACTCCAGCCGTATCGAGGACTCCGTGCCGACCCCATACCTGTTTCGCGTATCCCTTCTGCTCGTAGTTCTGTCCGTGCCAGTCTGGTCGCAGCATCAAGGCTCTGCCTCGCCGGTTCCACCGCTTGACCGGAGCGGCCTTAGCACCGCGCCTTCCGATGGAGACGAGGCCAGCACAAGGCTCGCCCATGACATGGCAAAGAAAGCAAATGTGGAACGCCACACGGCTCTCAAAAATGATACGGAGAAACTGTTGAAGCTGGCCGTCGAACTCAAGGCCGATGTGGATAAATCGAACGAGAATCTGCTTTCGGTGGAGGTGGTGAAGAAGGCGGAGGAAATCGAGAAGCTGGCTCACAGTGTGAAAGACAAGATGAAAGGGCCGAACTAGAGTCTGAAGCCCGCCTTGATTTTGCTTGACGCGGTGCTGAGCGCCGCTTGCACGGAATTAGGCTCGCCGCATTACGCAGAGGCATCACACCCGTACGAGACACCCCTCTCTAGAGTCCGCGACGAGCGGCTTGACGAGCGGAATTTCTGTCCAAACAAGCGGAAGAATTTGCCCACCAGGAACGTTTCTCAGACCTGTTTCTTCGGGCGCCCGTGGCAATAAGTTGCCGGAAAATGAATTCCTTACGCGCCCTCTTTGAGGATAGGCAGCCAAAATGCTCTGCACAGCCTGGGGGCTTTTCTACGCCCATTTCACGCCCTATTCCAGGAGATTGCCGGAGGTTCTGCTATGCGTAAGAGTGGACTTTTTTTCACATTTGTTCTGGCGCTGCTCGTGGGCGCGATTCTCTTTCTATTCGCGTGCAGCAGCAGTTCCAAAATGAGTTCCGGCGCGCCAACCACGGTGAACGTGATGGTGAGCGACCCGGCCACATGCTCCGCGCCGCAAGGGCCTTTCAGTCACATTTATGTGACGATCACCGACGTCCAGGTCAACGCCAGTTCTGGCGCTGGCGACAACGACCCGGGCTGGATCGACCTCACACCCGCGCTGCCGCAGAATCCACAGCAAGTGGATCTACTGGGACAAGCCAACAATCAGTGTTTTCTCGCCATGCTGGGATCGACCACGGAGTTGCAAGCCGGCAGCTACCAGCAGATCCGGATCCTGTTGGCCAACAATGGTACAGTCGTCCCAAATAACCAGTGCGGCAGCACGGCTAATTGCGTGATGGTGAGCAGCAATCCGAGTATGGCGCAGCCTCTGCAGCTCGCAAGCGAGTCGCAGACGGGCCTGAAGATTCCGTCGGGCCAGATTGCGGGTGGGCAATTAAGTGTGGCCGCAGGACAGACGGAGGATCTGGATATTGACTTCGATGCATGCGCGTCCATCGTAAGTCAAGGAAATGGCCAGTTCCGGCTCAAGCCGGTCCTGCATGCGGGTGAAGTATCAGTGACCAGTTCCTCGATCAACGGAAAGATTGTGGACAGCCTAAGCGGACAAGCAATCGCAGGGGGCAACACGGTCGTGGCCCTGGAGCAGAAAGACAGTTCCGGGATCGACCGGGTGGTGATGGAAACTGTGACGGACTCGACTGGGGCGTTCGTGTTCTGTCCGGTGGCGGCGGGCACCTACGACGTGGTTGCCGTAGCGGTGAACGGAGCAGGTGGCTCCTACGCAGCTACGGTGATTGTAGGAGTGCGGCCCGGAAATGCTTTGGGATCTGTGTCCCTGGTAGCGGGGACGGGAACCAATCTGTCTCCGGCGTCGATTATCGGCCAAGTCGCAACGACTACGGGCAGCACGGCTACCGGCGCTGATATTTCGCTTTCAGCGCTTCAGCCGATTACCGTGAACGGCTCGAGCCTGCTGGTGACCATTCCGCTGGCGGCGCAGTCGGCTGCGACGGCTAACTTGACGACGGCCGCTGGTACGGGCTGTCCAGCCAACACGGACTGCGCCAGTTACACGCTCTCGGTGCCGGCGCTGAATCCCAGCGTGGGAATGTATGCCGTCGGGAACCAGAATCCTGCGGCCCCGGCAAGCGGGCCGGTGAACTACACCGTGGATGGTCTTGCGTTCGTTTCGGGCGGCGGCGGCACGCTCGACTGCAGTCCGTCCGAGATGCAAACGAGCTCCACCTCTATCAATACGAGCCTGACGGTCACGCCGGGTGCGAGTGTGACGGCGGCTACACTGATGTTTACGGGGTGCCAGTAGGCTCGACAAAGCAGCTAAAGCCGCGATCAGACCATTTCGGCTTATCGCAGCGCTGAAAGCGCTGCGCCACAAAAGCGCTTCTCACTTCCCCGCCGGCGCGATCACCAGCCCCGCCGGCGGCTTGATCTTATACACCGCCGCAAAGCTGCTCTGATTCACCGCCAGCCCCAGCCGCCCGCGCGAATCGATATACAGCAACGGTTCCTTCAGCCCCACATCGCTGAACGTGCGCACAAATTTAATCTTCATTAATTTGCCGTCAAGCTTCACCGGAACTTCCGCCCCACGCGCATAGCCCAGCTTCAGGAACTCTTCGCCGTCCACATTGGTCACCAGATTGCCAAACGGACCATCCGTCGCGATCACTTCTCCACTCAAGCTTCCGCCTTCAAATTTCGCGGCTTTCAGATCCAGCCGCACTAAATCCTTCACCGGAATCCCCGGCCCAGCCTGCGTCCAGTCGTCGCCTCGCGCCACATGCCCGCCCGCCGGTGAAAAAATATCCCGCCCGTGAAACGTGGACGACAGCTTCGCCCCAATCATCCAATCGGGATTGGTAATCTCGTGCACGCCCGCAATCCCGTCGCGACGCTCCACCAGCGTCAGCAGTCCATTATCCGGCAGCACAAAATACTGCCCACGCTGCGACTTCGCGATAATCGCCTTGCGCGTGCTCCCCACCGTAGGATCGATCACCACCACAAATACGGTGCCCGCCGGATAATATGGCGTAGCTCCAAAGAGAAATCGTGCGCCATCCGCAATCGAAAACGGCGTTACCTGATGCGACAGGTCGACGATCCGCACCTCCGGCATAATCGAATACATCACCCCGCGGCAAATCGCCACCGAATCGTCCACCACGCCAAAATCGGTCATGAACACAATCGTCTGCGGATATTTCTGATCAGACGTTAACGTGGAGGTTGACGTGGATGCCCCATTTCTCGCGTCCTGCGCGAGAAGTGGGAACGTTGCCAGCGGCGAAAGAACTACCCACATGAGAAGCGCAACGCGGATCACGAATGCGCTCCAACTCCAGCCGTTCCAGGTGTCCCTCATTGCAGTTAAGTGTCCCACTTTCATAGTGGCCACAATTCTACCCAATCGAAAAGAAATCGGAAGCAAGAAGTGTGGGGACAGCCGGCCTCGGCTGTCCCTCGAGCGCAGCTCGAGCCTTTCTGTCAGAACAGCCACTCGTGCGCTTCTGCCCACCCGTACCCGCCCGCGTTCTATAATGCTCCTCGAATTCAAACTCTGGAGGGTCTCATGTCCGCAGTGATCCCGGAAAAATATCGCGATCTGTTCTCCAAGCGCGCCTTCGCCAGCCTCGGCACCCTCATGCCCGACGGCCGCCCGCAAGTCACTCCCGTATGGTGCGACTTCGACGGTGAGCACGTTATCTTCAACTCCGCCAAAGGTCGCCAGAAAGACCGCAACGTGCGCCGCGATCCCCGCGTTTCACTCGCGCTAATCGATCCCGAAAATCCCTATCGTTACATGGAAATTCGCGGCCGCGTAGTCGAAATCACCGAAGATGGCGCCGCCGCCCAAATCGACAAGCTGGCCAAAAAATATCTTGGCGTCGACAAATATCCCTACGCCCAGCCCGGCGAAGTCCGCGTGCTCTATAAAATCAAACCCGAGCACACCACGGTGATGGGCTAGCCGTTCACCACTAACCGTAGAGACGTCGCGTGCCACGTCTCTGCCTGCAGCACGTTGAATCCGAACGTTCGCGATGCTCTCAACAGAGACGTTGCAAAGCAACGTCTCTACGAAATGACCGTCTACAAGAGGAATCCCCATTCAGAACCAGAACCTCTGCTTCCTTGGCTTCGGCAACGTCAACCGGACGCTCGTCCGCCTGCTGCACGACCGCGCACAAGAACTGCGCGGACGCCACGGAATCGCATTCCGCATCACCGGAATCGCCTCCCGCCGCCTGGGCTGGATCGCCAACCCGGATGGCCTAGATCCGGAATGTGTGGAGAAAGCTTATGTGAAGAAGGCTTATGTGGAGCGGGCACTCCTGCCCGCTGACCGCCGGGAGGGTCATCCAAAGCCCGCCAACATCCACGACTGGCTCGCCGCCACCCAAGCCACCATCCTCTTCGAAGCTACTTCCCTAAACGTCGAAACCGGACAGCCCGCTGTCGACCACATCCGCGCCGCCCTCACTCACGGAGCCCACGCCATCACCGCCAACAAAGGCCCCATTGTCCACGCCTATCGCGAACTGCGCGACTTGGCGATAGCTCGCGGGAAAAAATTCCTCTTCGAATCCACCGTAATGGACGGCGTCCCAATCTTTTCTTTGTTCGATCAGCTCCCCGCCATGCACCTGCAAGGTTTCCACGGCATCCTGAATTCCACGACCAACGTAATCCTGAGCGAAATGGAAAACGGCCTCACCCTCGACGCCGCCCTGAAAAAAGCGCAAGACCTCGGCATCGCCGAAACCGACGCCACCCACGACATCGACGGCTGGGACGCCGCCGTAAAAACCGCCGCCCTGATCACGGTCCTGATGGGTTCGAACCAAGATGACGTCCCCATTCGCCTGGAAGAAATCACCCGCGAAGGCATCCGCGACCTGACTCCCGAAGGCGTGCGCAACGCCCGCCGCGACGGCTGGCCCTACAAGCTGGTATGCCGCGCAAAACGGGAGGGAGTTGGCGCGCATGCAAAAATAAAGGCCAGCGTGAAGCCGGAGAAAGTCTTAAGCAGCAGTCCGATGGCAAAAATCGCTGGCACCTCGTCCTACATCCATTTCGAAACCGACATTTTTCCGGGTCTGGCGATCACTGAAGAAAATCCCGGCCTGTATGCGACCGCCTACGGCATGCTGGCGGATTTTGTGCGAGCGGTTTCCTGATTCGATGATGCGCCGCCCGCCCGGGCGGAAGCGTCCGAAGGACGCCTGACCATAGCCCGGCGCTTCCAGCGCCGGGAAGACTAAAGCAATCGAGGAACCGCATCCCGTAGGGATGCCTGAGTTCATTCCAATATGCTCGCCCCGCAGATTCGAGCGCCTGAGAGACGCTTTCAATCGTGCCTCTTGGACACGATCTCATCCCCGTTCAGTCGACCTGGCGTTGAAACGCCGAGCTACTGTCGAGCGTCCTCCGGACGCCTGCTATCGTCACGCTTCGATCGTCGATCCTCAGCGTGATAAAACTAGATGACTATGCTGACTACCGACCTTGCCACCACTTCCGCCCTCGACCTCCCCTCCATCCGCGCCCAATTCCCCTCCCTCGCCCAAACCGTCAACGGACACCCCGCCACCTTCCTCGACGGCCCCGGCGGGACCCAAGTCCCGCAGCGCGTCATCGACGCCATCTCCAATTACCTCGGCCGCGACAACGCCAACACCGGCGGAGCCTACGCCACCAGCCGCCACACCGACGCCATGATCGCCGAATCCCGCGCCGCCATGGCCGACTTCCTGCACTGCGCCGTCGACGAAGTCGCCTTTGGCCCCAACATGACCACGCTCACCTACGCCATGTCCCGCGCAATCGGTCGAGAGCTGAAGCCGGGAGACGAAATCGTAGTCACCCGCCTCGACCACGACGCCAACGTCTCGCCGTGGCTCGCGATGGCCAAAGAAAAAGGCGTCACCGTCCGCTGGGCCGAGATCCACGAAGAAGATTGCACCCTCGACATGGCCGACCTCGCCGCGAAAATAAATTCCAACACCAAGCTCGTCGCTGCCGGATACGCCTCTAACGCCGTCGGCACCATCAATCCCGTGAAAGAAATCGTCCGCCTGGCCCACGCTGCCGGAGCCCTCGCCTATATTGACGCCGTCCACTACGCCCCGCACGGCCTCATCGACGTGGCCGCGCTCGATTGCGATTTCCTGGTGTGCTCGACCTACAAATTCTTCGGCCCCCACATGGGAGTGCTCTTCGGCAAGCGCGAGCACCTGCAGCGCCTGCGTCCCTACAAAGTTCGTCCCAACACGAACGCGATCCCCAATTGCTGGGAGTGGGGCACGCTCAACCACGAATGCATCGCCGGAATCGCCGCCTGCGTGGACTATCTCGCCGATTTAGGTCGCGGTTTCAAGAAGGGACCAGCAAATACGAGGGTGCCCCACCCTTCGCGGTTTTCGAAGGGTGGGAACGATGCTGCCGGCACAAGTGGGTTAAAGGAAGGTGCGGTAAATGAAAGACGCGCCGCAATCGAAGTCGCCTACCAAGCCATCCACGAACACGAACGCGGCCTGCTGGAACGGCTGATGGCAGGTCTGAAAGAAATCCCTCGCCTGAAGATTTACGGCATCACCGACCCCGCCCGCTTCGCCGATCGCTGCCCCACGCTGGCCGTCCGCATCGAAGATGGAAATCCAGACCACACTCCCCTGGCCCTCGCCACCCAACTCGGCGACCGCGGCATCTTCACCTGGGACGGCAACTACTACGCCCTGAACCTCACCGAACAATTAGACGTAGAAAAATCCGGCGGCTTCCTGCGCATCGGCCTCGCCCACTACAATACCGCCGAGGAAGTAGACCGCCTGCTAACCGCCCTGCACGAGATTGTGGGGATGCAAGACTAACGGCAACGCGCAGCCAGAGAGTGCCGGAGGCACTCCCGAAAATAGCCCGCCACTTCCAGTCTGTCCCGGCGTTGAAACGCCGGGCTATTATCGGGCGTCCCTTCGGGACGATGCTCGATGTGCGAACCTAGGGTTTTGCCACTGCCGCCGGCGCCGCCGACTCTGACACCACCAGCATCTCGTATCCCTTGCCGTTCACCTTGAACTTCATCTTGTCCTTGCTCAGCGTCAGTTCCACCGGAGCGTTCACCGGCAACATCCCTTTGTGCCCTTCTTTTTCCTGACGCACGTGATACTCCGTGGTGTCAGTCCGGATCACATACTCCTGGCACATCAGCTCCACCGTCTGCTTCTTGCCTTTCGCTTCCGAGCCGCAAGGAACCGAAGTCTCGGAAACGATGGTTCCCTGCATCTCCTTGTCCTTGGCGGCCGCGGCACCCACGCCCAGCGCCACCACCGCCAGCAGCAGAAACGTCTTCCTCATAATCCTCTCCTGATCAAGACATCCGTCATTGCTTCCCGCATCCCTTTTTACAGGCTTGCTGGCGTCAGACCTCAGACTTCGGCGCGGCTCGGCTGAGGTCTAGCGTCCGAGGTCAAACTTCGTTCCCACACACTTCAGCCCGGGACGCGTCCCGGGCTGGCATCTACGAGCACGACAATCGCAAAAAAAACAAATTCAAGAATCAGTGTTCAAAAAATCCGACCAAAAAAATCCGCACTCAAAAACCAGTCTCCGCCCTGAAGGCGGAGGCATCTGCAACACTTCATCCGAGGACTACGGCCAGCGCTTCGCGGTATCTTCCCAGCCGGCTGCGCGCATCGGTTGCGGCGCCGTGGGCATAGGGGGCGTCGGAACCGGAATCCGCACCGTGGGTTGCGGTCCGTTTACGGCTGTGGCCAATGTCGGCTTCGACATGTCCGACATCCCTTCCTTCTCTTCGGAAAGCAGCGGAGCCACCAGCCGCAGCGCTTCCACTTCCTTCTCCAGACGGGTTAGTTCCATCTCTTTCTGCCGCAATACCTCATAAACGTTCTTCATAGACAGGGCACCTGGGTTAGTTTTCGTAGAGTCGTTCTTTCTTCGTGCTTTCTTCGCACTTTAGCAGACTTGCCAGTGTTGTCAAGGGTTTCCGGGCAACCGGAGGTGCCTAGATTTGGGCGATGCTTTGGGCAATCTTCAGGTGGAAAAGCCGCCCCTTCGACCGGCGCAGGGCAGCCGCCCGGCCTCCTACCTGAACCACGCAATCGCTGCCACCACGGCAGCAATCACCAGGATCGCCCCCAGAATGTACTTGTTCGCCCCCAGCCACGACTGCGATGTCCCCAACCCACCGCTGAAATTAGGGGTCGCCGGCTGCTGCAGGGCCTCCCGGACGGACTCAGCGCGGGCGCCGGCTTTGCTGCCTTCGGGAGGCGTGGTCTGAGCTTGCGCCGAGATTTCCGGCGGCGCCGCCGTAGCCTCCGGTGCAGTGGACTCCGCAGCCTTGGCCGGCACAGCAATCAGCCCTCGCCGTGTTGCTTCCACCCGGCTTTCCTGCTCTCTCAGTTCGGCCAGCACAGCCGCCAGGCTTTGGGGCGCAACCGTACCGGCCGCGGGAATCGAAAAGGAGGTGGATGGGGAAATCGCCTGAAGATTCGCGGCCGCGGGAGCCGCCGCCGGTTTCGGCGGAACAATGCTCAATCCTGGCGAATCCGCCGAACCCGTCTGCCGGAAATCGACCGCCGGACTCGCTCCCTTGGCCTTGCCCGAAGCCGAAGGCAAAGGTTGCCCGCGCCACTGCTTTTCGTCGCACTCCACGCATAGGGTGCGTCCCTCCGACACCGGGAAGCCGCAAGCCTTGCATTTTCTTAGGTTTCGCAGCATCGGCGGCACGTGGCTCTGGTCGGTTTCCACGGGCTTGGCCGGTTCCGGACTGCCCTGCGCCGCCGCCGACCACATCAGCGGACGCCTCGCCGGCTGTTCCTTCGACGCGACAGACGGCGCCGAAATAGACCCTGCAGGAATAGACGGTATAGGAATGGGCGGGACAGGAGAAATTGTGGCCGGAACAGCCTGCGGCGGAACAACTTCAGCCTCCGGATCGACCGCCGGCACCGAAGCCATCGCGGCTTCCACACCGGCCTCCGCAAGCGCCGCGCCGGGAAGTTCAACAATCGCCTCTTCCATCTCCACTTCCAGCACCGGTTCGTCGTCCGCAAAAACCGACGGCATGGAAGGCTCAGCCGAAAACAGAGATGATCCAGTCGTCCCTCTGTGCTCCCCTGTGGTTATCTCGTTATTTATGTCAACCGGAATCTCGTCGCCAATTGCGACCCCCAGCGGCGCACCCTGCGCGGCCCGCGCCAACTTCACCGCGGTTTCCACCATCTCGCCCAGCCGCTGCAGTGCCGACAAATCGCGCTCCTCGAAGGCGCCAGCCTGCCCCGAGAAGAGTTCAAACACCCCCAACACCTGGTCGTCGCCGGCCACATCCTGACCCACTATGGGGACGATCATCACCGACGCGATTCCCAGCTGCCGGCAACTCTCCTGATTCACCCGCGGATCGCGTTCGGCGTCATCGCAGCGCAGCGGCATCCGCGTGCGCACACTCTCTCCCGACAATCCCGACTCCGTCGAAAGCAGCGCCCCCAGTTCCGGAGCCTTCGACCCGGCACTGGCCCGGCAAAGCATGTCATTGCGCTCGTCGCGGCGCAGCGCGATCGCTGCTCCGCCCGCCCCCGTGATGTACTGCGCACGATCGGCCAGCAACTGCAGCGCCGCGTCCAGATCGCGCTCCGCCATCTCCGCCAGCGAGTGTCCGCCATCTTCTCCGGGAAACCGCGGGCTAGAGCGCCAACTCGCCTCGCCCTGTGCCCCCGCCGCCAGCGCATTGGCCGCGGCAATTCCCGCCGAAACGCTCGGACTCGAAACCCCGGCATGCAACGACCGGTTTATGCTGCTCTGCGCCAAACCATGCTCCTGCCTGGGCTCCAACCCGGGCTCAAGTCCCGCGTCCGGCTCCGGCTCCGCGCCAGGCTGAGACGAGCCTCGACTCTTCATCGAAGGATCAGCAATCGAATCAGCAATCGGATCGACAATCCGATCGACAATCGAATGATCAATAATCGAGTAACGTTCCATGGCGCGCGCACACTTCGAGCCCGCAAGGCCGCCGGTGGCGCAATCCGCGGCCGCAAACTCGCTTGCCTTGTCAGAAAGCCTTAGTCTGAGTCTCCCTCGGACCCCGTGCACTGTCAAGGATTTCCCGGGTTTCAGAAGTACCCGGGAGCAGATCGAAAGTACCGAAGCGGACGCCCCGTCTATAGTCTGGGGCACAGTTTGGGATGGCAGGATTTGGGAAGAACAGGATTTGGGAGGGGCACGACTTTCAGTCGTGCCGCTAACCGCGAACTAGACTTCGGCCTTTAGCCCCTGAGGTTTCGCTCGGGCCAGCCGCTGTAAATTCTGTTGGGATCTATCCGCAGATCAAACTAAACCGTCCCCGCCCGCACCGCGGCATGCGCCAGCCGATTGGCCTCGGCATTATCTTCGCGCGGCACATGCGAAATAGAAAAATTCAGCCCGCGCGCCAGCTTGCGGCAAGTCCAGTGCAGCGAATACAGACGCGCGCTGCAGCACATATATTCCCCGCGCATCTGCCGCACCACCACTTGTGAATCCGAGAAAACATGCAGCGCCTTCGCCTTCAGCGAGAGAGCGCACTGCAACGCTTCCAGCAGCGCCGCATATTCGGCTACGTTGTTATCCTGGTGGCCAATCCACTTCGCGATGCGGATCGGCCCGCTTTCGCAGCCGTCAATCACCACTCCAATGCCCGATGGCCCCGGATTGCCCAGGGACCCACCGTCCACATACGCCACCAGTTCTGACATCACCCCTGCCCCGTAAAAAAGCTGGTCGTAAGATTCACGATGCGCCCATCTGGTTTTCGCGTCAAGGTGATTCTTGGTTCGCAGGTTACTTTTTCCCAATTTTTATCTCTGTGCAATGTTCTGTGCAAAACCGGGACGAATTCGATTTTCAAATTCGTAAGCTTCACTTTTCCAATAGCTTGCACTTTCAGTTATTCACAGCTTTGCGCCAAGCTATTGCACCATTAGTTTGCGTTGACATTTATGAATGGTCTGTTAAGGTTGCTCCCGTCGACGGTTGAAAGGGTTGGCACAATAATACTGAGCCGATCCGAAGTAGACTGGGTGATCAGCCAAGCGGGGTAACCCGAAGGGCAGCCAGACCTGAAAAAACCGACAGCTCTGCGAGGGGTAGCCGGGGTTTGGGACTGCGAAAGCAGTGATCGCATCAAGGGGTCGTGACGGTACATGCGTCCACGCAGTCAGCTCCCTCGCAGGAGCTGGCGGCTAGAGCATAACCAATGTCACGGCCCTTTCAATTTTTTCCCCACCTTTAATTTCAGCCCGCCCCTTCCCAACCTCTTTGCATCTTGTTATTTAGAATCTGGTCATCTCTGATTTACCTTATTGCATAGTCATCCTGAGCTACTCCATTTTGCATTGTCATCCTGAGCGAAGCGAAGGACCTATGCAACCTGCCGAGAGCGCCGCAAATGCCGGCGATTGCATAGGTCCTTCGGAAAGTAGTCGGCACCGGCAAAGGCGCCTATTTCATGCGCCCCACGCACGCTCCAGAGATTTGCAAAAAAACATGAACCCCTAACCTTCCGCAACATAGAAGTAATCCGCGTGAAATCCGGCGGAACCTTCGACATCGATAGAGATAAATGGACTAGCACCGCGGGAGTGTCGTACACACTCTCAGTAGTCGCGGGAAAAGTAGAAAGCACCCAACCCAACCACTCCATCTACTGACAGGAGCCGTCGAAGACGCGGAGGCTCCACAAAAACGCGCCGGGCCCACAAAAAAGGAGGGTGCCCCATTTCTCGCCTCTTTTGCGAGAAGTGGGGATTTTGAATTTCACTCTACCCGCGAGAGCGCACATTGTTCGGAATGAAGTTCAGTCGTGGAGCACGATATTGAGAAGTGAACTGTGAACCTGCAAATCGCCGGCGCCGTGATAGTCGATGAGCCCCAATTTCCTGAACCGGTTCATGAAGAAGCTCACCCGTGAGCGCGTCGTGCCTATCATCTCGGCGAGGGTTTCCTGACTGATATTGGGGATCGGCGTCTCATGCACCCCTTCCTTACCGAAGTGGGCCAGCAACAGGAGAATCCGAGCTAGTCTCTTTTCGCTCGAATTGAAAAGCTGGTCAACCAAATCCTCCTCGTATCGGATATTCCGGCTCAGCAAATAGGCCACGAAGACGTCGGAAAACGCGTGCTCTCGGTGCAGGACTTCCATCATGGACTTCTTGTCGATCCGCATCAGAGAGCAATCGGTCATCGCGGTTGCGGCGCACAGGCGGCGAGGCTGTCCTGTAAGGCAACCCTCTCCGAAGAAATCGCCCTCGTTCAGGATGCCGATTGTGGCTTCCTTCCCGGTCTGCGACACAACGGTGAGTTTTACCTTTCCCGTCTGAATATAAAAGACAGCATCGGATGAGTCGCCCTGAACAAAGATTGGCTGCTTTTTGGAAAAGATCACGATCTTCCTGCCGCCGTCGATCGTCGAAAGGAACGTCTTGGTATCGAATTGGATGAGTTTCTTGGCCGCCGCAGGGGGACCCATCAGTCTGTGCCTGCCACAGTCTTATCACATTCCAACTGCGATCGTCGGTTGGTCAGACTACATACGTGAAAACGTTTCATTCGTGGAAACCTCTGATTTTCGGGGACTGGATCGAAGTGAAGCGGAGTCGTTTTGACCCTTGCGCACGCTTTGTGTGTCGCGATGCCGGCGCGTCGCAGCGGCCTGGCCAATGTACGATACCCTACAGAAGTGTTGTGTTTGGGCTTGTATACTCCACCGGGCAAAGCGAATCAGCGGAGTTCCTGTTTCGCACAACGCGACGGGTGAGTTCCTCCCCGCTCCTGGAGGTTTTTCGGTTCCCGCTCGTGGCGCGCAAGGAACTCCAAATCGTGCAGTCTGGCGAGCGGACCAATGCTTCCGGAAAGCCAGTCAGCAACAAAATACTTCTATCCATCCCCGATAGCGAGTACAACTCCCTTCGCCCACACCTCGAATACGTCCGCTTGCCCAACCATCTAGTCCTTCACGAGAGCGGCGGAAAGCTGGAATCTGCGTATTTCCCGAATCGAGGTCTGATTTCTCTGGTCGTCGTGATGAAAGATGGAAGGACCGCCGAAGCTGGCGTTGTGGGCAACGAGGGCTTCACCGGAACTCCAGCGGTGGTTGGCCTGAGCCGGGGTCCGCTGCGGGCCGTGGTTCAAGTCTCGGGAGACGGATTTCGGGTAAAAGTTGGAGCTTTGCAAAATACGTTGGAATCAACTCCAAAACTGCGATCGATGTTGAACCGCTATGCCGTAGTTCGGAGTATGCAGGTTGCACAAACCGCCGCGTGTAATCGGCTGCACGATATTAAGCAGCGCCTGGCGCGGTGGTTGCTGATGACTCAGGACAGAGTCGACTCAGGCGCGCTGCCCATCACTCATGATTTTCTGGCAACGATGCTGGGGACGGATCGCCCCAGCGTGAGCTTGGCCGCCGGGGTTTTGCAGAAGAAAGGGCTCATCGAATACACGCGTGGCGCAGTGAAGATCGTGAACCGGAAGAAACTCGAGGACTCCGCCTGCGAGTGCTACGCCGTTATCCGGCAGTACGATGGCGAGCTCGGCTCAAAATGAGGCTGGCCCAGTCTTTTTCCTGTACTTCTGAAAACCACCACGACTGGCGGGAGCCCTAAAAAACACGGCGGGTGCCCCATTCTAACGTCGCGCCTTTTGCGACGTTAGAGTGGGGATTCTGACCTTGAAGGCCGGGTAGCTCTCCGCGGTTTTCGGAGGGCGGGGATTCCGGCCCGCCGAAACCGTACGGTTTTGTTTCTGCATTTGAGATAGCGGTAAGCACCGGCGACTCGATCACTGCCGACTCCGCGAAAGCAGTCCAGAGTTCAACCCACCACAACTCATGCAGCGGAAATTCCCGGCCCTTCGAACCCCGCGAAGACGGGGGCAGCCTCAGTTAGTATGGTGTCGGCAAGAGCGAGGCAGGGCCAGGCCCCACATATTTTTCCTCCACCGACGCCACCACCAATGATTCACGAGGTGTCCCCAAGACCTTACGATAAGACGCTGTGATTGGCGAACTTGGGTTGACTGCTGTTCCTTGTCCTGCGGCCCAGCAACAGAATTCCAAGCAGGCATCCCAGGATTTCGAACCCAAGGAGAAAAAAGACACTGGCGTCGAACCCGATAGTCCAATCACCGGTCGGCGCGACCATGAAAATATTGTTGGCAGATGCATGCAGGAAGTGCTCGTAAAGATCGGCACCTAACGCGGCAAAAAAGAATATCACTGAGACCAACCCAGCGAGTTTATCGCTGAACTTCCATACAGCAATGCATACGCATAAATGCCCGAACGTTATCAAAGTGATGGCCAGCCAGCTAACGCTGTTGTTTGGGGCCGAAAGAACCTTTGCCGCAAGGAACAGGTGCAAGACTGCAACGGCCCAGTGTGCGATCACAATCAGCAGAGTAAGCATGCGTGCTTTTGTCATAGCGAAGTTCAGCAGAGTGCGCTTCCCGTAGTTCACTTTCATAAGTGAAGACGTAGGTCCAGGGGGATTATTACAGTAGGCTCGGAAGCCTGCGTTTGATGCTGGGCTGGCGCAGTCTCTTCCTGTACCTGTGAAAAACCACCACGACCGAGGCTGCCCCGCTCTCCGCGGTTTTCGGAGGGCGGGGATTCCGGCCGCCTGAACCCGTATGGTTTTGTTGCTGCTTTGGAGGTCGCGGTAAGCGCCGGGTGCCCCATTTCTCGCGTCTTTTGCGAGAAGTGGGGATTTTGACTTCGAATGCTGGGGACGAGCGCCCCAGGCTCTCGCTCTCGCTGGCGTCAGCAACACCGTGGGTGCCCCGTCCTTCGCGTTCTTTGCGAAGGGCGGGAACCACGACCGTCGGCACCAGAGGTCAACCGAATTGTCGCTGGCAGTACCATCACCCGCCCTTGCAAAATGCGCAAGGACGGGGCACCCACCGCTCCGGAAAAGTACGGGCCAGAAAGGATGGGCCACCCGCCAGGCTCTTCGAACCGCGCGAAGACCGGGGCAGCCTCAGTTAGTATGGTGTCGGCAAGAGGATTGAAGTACAAAATGATCATGAGTTTGACAAGAAGTGGATCATGGTTGCTCGTACTCGCCATAATCTCGGCCGCCCCCACCCTGTTTGTAAGAGCGGTCGCTCAGGATGAGCAAAGCGCCTTTCAGACTGCGAACCAAGAGACAGACAGCAGGGCGAAAGCGGCCAAGCTAGAGTCCTTCCTGAAACAACATCCTAATAGTGTATTTGAAGAAAAAGCCCTAGAGTCTCTCATGGACACCTACAAGCGAGTTGGCGATCTCTCAAAATATGCTGCAACGGCTACTCGCCTCTTGGAGAAAAATCCAGACAATCTGATGGGGCTTTGCGCCAAAGCAAAACTCTTTTTCTACACGGACTACGCGCCAGGTGCACCCCTTGATGCATACAAGGAGAACTTAGACCTTGCAAAGAGGGGACTGCGCATCTTAGATGCTCTCTCAACCCCTCCTGGTGCTAGCAGCACGATTTCTGAGAAGCAGAAATCTGAAATGAGCTGCTCGGCCTTCAGCTTTGTGGCGGGCTCGATTTATGTGAGGACGAAGAATTTCAACGACGCTCAACGCTACCTGCGTCCAGCGATCGAATCTGATCCAAACAACTTTCGCGGCGCATACGACCTAGCTCTTGCATATTTCGGTTCTGATCCCCCCGACCCGGCCCAAGGCCTATTCTTTCTAGCGCGCGCCTGGAATCTTACGCTCGATAATGGTCGGCAGAGGTTAGACGCCTATGGCGCTGAGCAATGTATAAAGTACTATGGCTCGGATCGGAGTTGGCCTTCGATCAAGTCCGTTGCAAAATCACGGACAACCCCGCCACCGGGGTTTAGTGTGGAGTGAATCCCAGATCCCGCGAGGTGGGCGGCTGGCCCGTCCTGAGTCACGTTCGTTGCGAAGCTCCCGATGCTTCCCCCTCACTTCTTCTTCCCCGGCAAATACTTCTTCTCCACCGACGTCACCACCACGTAATTCGGATCCACCATCTCATTCAAATGAACTCTCCCGACCTTCGAGAGCAATTCATACGCATCGAGTTCCGACAATCCATAGTCGTTGTGAATCCAGTGCACCAGTTCGGTGTAAGCAATACGCAAAGCATCGTCCACCGGACGGTAAATTCCCACCGTCATAATCGCGTCATCATTCTCAAACTGCGGCCAGCTGATGGTGCGTCCCTTGATCACGCTGAGCTGCAGCCGCGCCTTCAGCGGCACCTCGATGGCCGAGCCTGCAATCTCGCCGTCGCCCATGGCGGCGTGCCCGTCCCCGATGTAGAACAGGCCGCCCTTCACGTTCACCGGAAAATACACGGTGTTGCCCACGCTGGCTTCGGGCGAATCCATGTTGCCACCGAATTCCGCGGGCACCAGCGAACTCCGAGCTTCGCCGCTCGCCGGAGCCACTCCAATACATCCGAAGAACGGATGCACCGGAATCCTCACCGAAAAATCCGTATCCACGGCCTTGAACGTAGCCATGTTGGCCGCGTGGTCGATGTGGTAAAACCACACGCGATCGGGCAGCGGCTTCTCCAGCACCGGCGTGTAATGGGTTCCGTTGAGCGCGCCAAATCCCGAGCTGAAAGCGCCCACTCCGGTGTCACCATCCACCTGCAGGTCGAGAATCTTCACCGCCAGCGTATCCCCCGGCTCCGCTCCTTCCACATAAAACGGCCCCGCCAGCGGATTGTCCCCCTTGGCCATGCTGAGCGTGTCGCCCGGCTTCTTGAGCCCGTTGCCAAAACAGTCGAGCGTGTTGGTATCCAGAATGTCGCCCGACTTGAGCCGCGCCACGGGCTCCGCCGTAGCAAAAAGATATTTCACGTTGTCGTTGGTAGTCGTGTAATGCACCACACTCTGACCAACCGCACTCTGAGCCAGCGCCGAACCTGCCAGCGAAACCAGCAGCACAAGAACAGCAAGCACGCGAACGATCATGAGGAAGCCTCCCAGTAGATCGTTAATTGTAGCGAAGACTGCCGAGCATCGCCCACGAGAGCCGAGGGTGCCCCATCCTGAGGTCGCGTTCTCGGCGTCGCAGCCGCGCTCTATGTCTGGCACGAGAACAATCCGGTGGAACTAACTGATCTTCACCACCCGCCACCACCCGACCAGACGAAACAAGCATAGTCGCTATCGTTTTGAGCGCTATCGCGCCATCGCATTCACCGAGTGGCCAAAATGACACAGATTTGACGGAGCCGGTTCTGCCACACTGGCAGGCATGACAACTCAAACGATTCCGGAATACCTTGAGGAAGAACGCCAAAAAACCGCGGACACTCAGCTGCGAACGGAAAAAGAAGCTGCGCGGATTGAGCCGCTGCAGCATGGCCACCATCGCACTTCAAAGCAGTCGAACCTGGAACTGGTGCCCCCATTCAAAACCGCAACCAAAAAGAAAGCCAGGAGAAAGACCGCCGCGGTGGCTCGCAAGAAGCCACGCGCCGTCGCAAACAAGGCAACGAAAACCCGCAAGCGGGCTTGACTCGGATGTGCTTGTTGCACGTACAGGAACCAATACAGAAACGAGACTACGGTTCAAATTTCAGGCCTTGTCCTCTGTTCTCTCGATGGCTTAGGCGAGACAGGCGCATACGATTTAGGAGTGATCGCCTCAAACAAGAATTCCACAACGAGACAAAACGACGATACAAAATTCGATAGAAAAATAGGAGGAACTTATGAATAAAGATCAGGTGACCGGCAAGATCGATCAGGCAGTGGGCAAAGTGGAGCAAAGCGTCGGAGAGAGTGTTGGCAGCGAAAAGCTGGCCAACAAAGGCGTGGTCAAACAAGCCAAAGGCGCGGCGAAGGAAACCTGGGGCGATGCCAAGGACGCCGCCAGGCAGATCCATGAATCGCACAAGCAAGCCGCTTCTGAAAAGGCCGCCCAGAGCCGGGCGAACGTCAGCCAGTCCGTGGACGATACAAAAGAAAAGGCCAAGGTCAAGATCGAGGAATTCAAACAGCGCCACTCCGCGTAACATTTAGCGGGCGGCCACCCTGTCTGGGTTTGAATGAGGGTCGCGAGTACGATCGAGACCAGAGTCTCCCGCCCAGGGTAACGAAAGGATAGGCTACTGGGCTTTCCCCCAAGATTATTTCCACGCCTAGACTGCATCGCTAAAAGCTAGGAGCTAAGAGCTAGGAGCTCTTTTTCTTGCGCTCATAAACCTCTGCACCTTCGCCCGATTTCCGCATCGCGTCATGTCGCACTGCGGCGGTGATGGTTCTTGCTGGTGTCCACAAAAAACCACTCGCAGGTTTTCGACGAGGCCCGCACACGGGCGAGCGCACAAACGCCAATGCCTGAATCCGTTCTCTATCCCAAAATCGGCCGCGTGACCGCCCGCCACCACCCAGGATCCACACGCCACAAATACATCGCAAAGTTTTGCCCAACGATCACCGCGGGCAGGGCATAGCGGTACACCTTGTGCACGCGCCCATCCACGACCAGATCGCGCACCACGCCGAGTATGATCAGCAGGTCCACGCAAACAAAAAAGAGGTGATGGTCGTAAACGAAATCAAAGCGGGCAAAGGCTGCGTCCATGAGCCCGCAGGTTGCGACGAACATGAGCCTGCGATGGAATTCGGGCCGCTTCCTCCAATAGATGGCCAGCGCAATGCTCACGGCAAACGCAATCATGCCGTAGAACGGGATCGACAGAAAAGCGTCCGCGTCGCTCATATGCAACTGCACCGCGTCAAACCGCGCCATCACAATGGCGATGGCGACGCCCAGCGGAACCATCAGCGTGGCCAGCCCCGCTCCAAACCATCCCATGAAGCGATGCCGGCTCACTTTGCGCACGCGCACCAACGTGGACTGCGCAATGAAGAAGACCACCCAACTCGCGAATACGGCGCCGTGAATCCAGAGCAGTAGCGGCCTCGGAGGGGCAGCGTGGAAGAGACTCGCGTTGACTGTGCGGCTGAAGCCCGACACCACAACTGTGGCGAACAGCAGAGACATCAAGAAATAAAAATACCGGTTCACGAACGCCTTGAACTGGAGCGCCGCGCTCGTTCCCTTTTCTGGAACCGCTGCAACCGCCACAGATTCCGCAATACGTTCCGCGTTGACGATGGGCATGGGTCGAAAGCTCCTTATCCCGCAGGGCGGAATCGCGGCTTGCCCGGCTTCAATCCAAGTTGCAGCGATCGATGAACCGTGAACCGCCTAACTCTTCAAGAGTTCCTGCACGTAAGCCGGCTTCAGCGGAAGCCGCCGGAGAACTTTTCCCGTCGCGTCCTGCAGGGCCGCCGCAATCGCCGGCGCAGCCAGCGCATTCGCCGCTTCTGATCCTCCGCCGTAACTGCCAACCTTCGGATTGTTAATCAGCACTACTTTGATCTCCGGTATGTCCGACATGGTCGGGATGGGATACGAAGTCCAGTCCTCCGTGGTGATTCCGCTCTCATCAAACATCACTTCTTCGAACAGCGCATGGCCGATTCCCATCACCGCACCGCCTTCGACATTCCGCTTCAATTGCATCGGGTTCACCACGATGCCGGGATCCACCGCGATCGTGTACTTCTCCACCACGATCACGCCGGTACTGGGAGTAACCGCGATCTGGCAAACGCAGGCCCAGTAGGTTCCACTGCGCAACATCAGCGAAACTCCGCGACCCCGCACCGGCGCTGACCCGGTCGATACCGCATCCGGACGCGGCGACGAACGAGTATCCCAACCAGAAGCATCCCGCACTGCCTTCAACACACCAACCGCCCTCTCTTCCTTCGCGTGGTCAATGCGGAACTGGATGGCGTCCGCGCCCGCCAGCGCCGCCGCCTCGTTGATCGCCAGTTCGCGCGGGTAGTTCTGCTGGAACTGCCCCGGCGTACGCATGCTGTGGTCGCGCAACCCCACGGCGAGAGGCGAAGCTTTCTGCCCCACCTGAGAGGTGCCGTGCCCATTCTCCGTCAGGTGCGGAACCGCAGCGTAGACCCACGGATCCTGAATGCCGTTGACCGTGGTGGTCACACCACCAGAATGAACATCCGGAGCCGGCATGGTGGGCAACCCCGCCAGCACCGCGCCGACCGGCCGGTCATCCTGCATGGCGGGCATGTAGTGGTCGATCTGATATCCCGCCATTTTGCCTTTTTCATCGATGGCAACCTGAACGTCGGAGTAAGAAACCGACGCCTGCGTGGACCACTGCATATCGTCGGCGCGCATCCACTGCACGCGCACTGGCTTGCCCACCGCTTGTGACAGGATTACCGCTTCGTCTTCCGCGCCCGAGTTTCCCCCGTTCGATCTGCCGTAATGTCCAGGGCCGGGATAGGCATGCACGATCACTTGATCGATCGTGGTGCGGAGCATCGTCGCAATCTCGCCCCGCAGCGCCTGCGGATTCTGGTTATGCACATAGATGTGCACCGTGCCGTCAGCCTTCACAGCGGCAACCGCCATGGTCGGCCCAATCGGCGCGTGCTTCATGTACGAGAGTTGATAGGTAGCCGAAAGCTTCTTGTGAGCCGCCGCCAGCGCGATCTTCACATCGCCCTTCGAATCCCTGCTCTTCTCGACCGGCGCGGAGGTCCAATCGGCTTCTTCCCGAAGGTGCTGGTAAAGTTTTGCGTTGCCCGGCAGGCCTTTCCACTCGGTCCACTTCGTGGCTCCGGCTACCTGCTCGGCCGCCTGGATCGCTTCCCACTCAGTCGGCGCGACCACTCCCACCAAATTGCCCTGCACGATGACTTGCGAATTCGGAAACTTGGCCTTGTCCACTGCACCAGCAGACACCAGCGTCGACCCCAGCGTCTTCGGATGCACCACCCGTGCGTGCAGCATCCCCGGCAGGCGCACATCAGTCGCCCAGGTTTCTTTCGCTGCCACTTTCGAACTGATGATGGAATTCTTGAACGACTTGCCGATCACGGTGTACTCGCTGACCGGTTTCATCGGCGGATTCCCCTCGATGGTCAACCCCATGATGCCGGTGAGATCTCCCTTCACAGGAATCGTGAGCCTCAACTGTTGATTCTTGACCAGGTCACCATAGGAAATGCTCTTGCCGCCGCCCGAGACAATGCCCTCCTTGACGGAAAGCTTGTCTTTCGCCACGCCGAGTTTTTCAGACGCGAGATCGAGCAAAGCCTGATAGGTATAAGCGGCCGCCTTTCGGATATTCGGCGTTCCCCGCCCGAGGAAGTCGAACGCGCCGCTGCCGTCGGGCGTGCGATCGGTATCTCCGGCCACCACCGTGGTAATCGCTTCGAAGGACACGCTCAACTCGTCGGCCACAATCTGCCGGTAAGCGGTAAAGGTTGAGCCCTGGCCGAAGTCGCTCTTCCCGGTGCGAATCAGCACCGTGTTGTCCGGATGAATCTCAATCCAGGAACCGGGCAGCGTGGGATCGAGCGAGTTCCTGAACGTGGCGACCTTCGCAGAGTCGCCCTTCAGAATCTCCGGGCCCACCAGGCTGAATCCCACGACCAGCGCGCCGCCCGCCTTCACGAATTGGCGGCGCGATAGCGTTGGTCCGAATACGTTCGCTGGTCTTTCGCTCAGGGTTGCCATCGCTTACCTCCCCTTCGCCATAATCGTGGCGGCATGTTGTACGGCTTCAATGATCGCTACGTAAGTTCCGCAGCGGCACAGATTGGGCGACGGCCCGGAGTTGGTGAATGCGTCTTTAATCTGCGCCAGGGTCGGATGCGGATTGCTTTCGAGCAGTTCCGTCGCCTTGATCATCATCCCGTTCTGGCAGAATCCGCACTGCGGAGTTTGCTCTTCGATCCACGCCTGCTGCACCGGGTGCAGCGTGTTTTTCGCTTCCGCCGCCGACAGGCCTTTTTGCTTGGCCCACCTCGCCGGCAAACCTTCCAGCGTGGTGATCTCCTGGTCGCCAACGCTCGCCACCGGCGTAACGCAGGACCGCATCTCTTTCCCGCCCGCCAGTACGGCACAAGCTCCGCACTGCGCCAGGCCGCACCCGAACTGCGGGCCAATCAACTGCAGATCGTTGCGCAACACATAGAGCAGCGGAGTGTCGTCCGGCGCCTGCACCTCGTGCCGGACTCCATTCACAATAATCGTGACCATAAAAAACTCCCTCCGAAGGCGCATTCCGAATGCGGCTGGTTCTTTTGTGAAAAGCCCCAGTGGATCTCGTGCCCCACTCCACCAGGGCAAAAGTTCGGTTCGGCTTGGCGAACATTCTAACTCGCCGATGCAATCCCAATCCATTGCAGACCGGGTTTCTGTTGCTGGAAGCTAGCGGCTGCTTTTCTTCCGCGCGTAAAACCTCTGCACTTTCGCCCGATTCCCGCAGCGCGTCATATCGCACCAGCGGCGGTGATGGTTCTTGCTGGTGTCCAGAAAAAACCATTCGCAGCTTTTCGACGAGCACGCCCGCACATATGCCAACCCATCCGACGCCAGCAGATCGGCCGCCGCTCGCGCGATCGGCCAGAGCAAGCCATCGAAATCGCCGAAGTCGTCGAAGCTCCACTCGAAGCCTCCGCCCTTCGCCGGAACCAGGCGCATGTGCGTCGCAGCGGTTTGCGCGTCGGCATTCATCCGGGCCAGAGCGGCCGTGGGCACGGGCCGCTTATTCATGATCGCCCAAAACACATCGTGAATAGCCTCCCGCAGTTGTCTCCCCCAGAGCAACGCTTCCTTCGCGCCCTCAGGATCGAGGGTGCTGCGTTCGTAAAGCTGGTCGGCCTGCCTCTCGGAGAGCAGCCCGGTATCTTCGCCGAAGCGCGCGAGATCCAGATAGGTTTCCAGCAATTCTTTGGGTTTGATGTGGCGATCGTCGAGAGTGTTAACGAAGTCAAGGGCGACGTTGCCTGCAATCAGATCGAATCGCGGTGGACGCCGGCGCGGGGTTTTCCTGGTTTCTTGTTTGCTTTCTTTGGTTTGGGTCAGTTGATGCTTCCTTTCCGTCGATTCCCTATTATCTAACCATCAAAATGTTCTTGACAAGTTAGATGCCAGACGCCTACATTATATCTAACCTGTCAAATAGATTTTAAAGGTTATGTCGTGGAGGTCATGAAAATGTTCCGCGCCGAACCCGCTCAAATCCTGACCAAGCTTCGCACCGCCGGCCTGCCGAAGCAAAGCTCGCCGAAACAAAGCCTGCACCACGTAAAGATGTTTAACATAGGAGGCAGACCCGTGATCGTGCCCACTCCCCGCCAACCCGTCAGTTCGCCCGACCGTGCTGACGCCATCAAGCTGGCGCTGGCCTTCGCCGCCATCTACCTGGTCTGGGGATCGACTTACCTCGCGATTCGTTACGCCGTCGAAACCATTCCCCCGCTGGTCACGGCGGGCATCCGCCATGCCATTGCGGGCAGCGTGCTGCTGGCGTGGGCCTGGCTGCGCGGGTTTCGTCCTACGCGCGAGAACTGGGTTGCCGGATTCATCCTGGGCGCGCTCTTCTTTCTGGTCGGCCACGGAACGCTGCACTGGGCGGAACAATATGTAGGATCGGGCCTGGCGGCATTGCTGATCGCGACTGAGCCTATGTTCATCGTGGTTTTGGCGTGGCTGGTCAATCGGCAGAAGATCAGCCGACTGAGCGCACTGGGCCTGGGTCTGGGCGTGGCCGGAGTCGCCATCCTTACCGGTTTCGAAATGTCGATCAAAGGATCGAGCTTGCTGGGATTGCTGGCCGTGCTGCTAGGTTCTCTGTCGTGGTCGGCGGGAGTGGTGATCACTCCGCGGCTCAAGCTGCCCACCGACGCGCTCGGCCGCACCGCGCTTCCCACTCTGTGTGGCGCGGCCATGCTGCTGGTCGCAGCCGGAGTGAGCGGAGAGTTCCACGCCACGCACTGGTCGGCGATTTCGCTGCGCTCGGTGCTGGGCCTGGGTTATCTGATCACGTTCGGCTCGATCGTTGCGTTTACGTCCTATACCTGGCTGCTGCAGCGGATTCCGCCGGCTCTGGTGGCCACGCACACTTACGCGAATCCGGTCGTCGCCGTGCTGCTGGGATGGCTGCTCGCTTCCGAGCCTCTCACCCTGCGCGTGGTGCTGGCCTCCATCGCGATTCTTGGCGCCATCGTTCTGATCCGACGCGGCGAGCGCTCGGTCGCAGTCAAGGGTCCGGAAGCGGTGCCGCTTCAGACAAACATGGCAAACTCCGAGGAATGCGCGTAGGGCGAAGCGCCAAGAAGTAGAGTCGCCCAGAAGTAGAATCCACGGAACCGAACGGCTCGGCCGCGCGTACCGCCATCAGGGAGAAAACTGCATGGACGTGATCAACCAGCGGGTCGGCGTGGAGCATAGTCTGTCATCCTCGGGCAGCCAGTCGCGAGCCGACACTGCGGCGTTACTGGTGATCGCGGGTGCGATCGTGCTGGTTCACCTGCTGACCAACAATCGTTACGGCATTCATCGCGACGAGCTGCAGACTCTGAGCGATGCCCTGCACCTGGACTGGGGATTCGTGGCGTATCCGCCTTTCACGCCGTTTGTGGAACGCATCAGCCTTGGCATTTTCGGGCTGTCTTTGGTGGGGCTCCGGTTGTTCTCTGTGATCGCCCAGGCCGCAGCGGTGGTGGTGACTGGGTTGATGGCGCGGGAACTGGGAGGCGGGCGACTGGCGCAGGCTACGGCAGCATTGACGGTCGCGCTCTCACCCCTGCCCCTGTTCGAGGGGACGGAGTTTCAGTATTCGACTTTCGATTATTTGTGGTGGGTGCTGATCGCCTACTTCGTGATCCGCCTGCTGAAGAGCGAAGACCCGCGCTGGTGCCTGCCGATCGGCGCGACCATCGGCCTGGGCCTGATGACCAAGTACACCATGTGCTTTTATGTGGCTGGGATTGTTGGTGGACTGCTGCTGACACCGGCGCGCCGTTTTTTCGCCAGCAAATGGTTCTGGGCCGGGATTGCGCTGGCATTGGTGATTTGCCTGCCGAATCTGATCTGGCAGGCGCGGCATGATTTTATCTCCCTGCATTTTCTGCAGCATATTCACAAACGCGACGTGGGTCAGGGCCGGGCGAATGGATTTTGGGTTTTTCAATTCCGGGTTAACGCGAATCTGGTGGCCACGCCGTTGTGGATCGCCGGTTTGCTTTGGTTCCTGCGCAGTCCGCGCTATCGCACGCTGGCGTGGATGTACCTGATCCCGCTGGCGCTGTTCGTGGTGGGCAAGGGACGTGGCTACTACGTGGCTGGGGCGTATCCCATGCTGCTGGCGATGGGAGCGGTCGCGGCGGAACGCTGGGTTGGGGCGCTCTCGCGGCCATGGCGATGGCCGGTGGAAGGCGTGTTCTTTGCCGGGCTGGTGGCTTACGGCCTGTACCTGGGCGCGATGATCGTTCCGGTGGCGTCTGGCGGCGCGCTCAAGGAATTCGCGCTCAAAAACAACGGCGACCTGCGCGAAGAGATTGGCTGGGCCGAACTGGTGCAGGCGGTCGCGGCTGTGCGGGATTCCCTGCCTGCGGAGCAGCGGGAAAATGCGGGCGTGATGGTGGGAAACTACGGCGAGCAGGGAGCGATCGAGATGCTGGGCCCGGCCTATCGTTTGCCCAGGCCCATCAGCCTGACCAACTCGGCCTGGCTGCGGGGATATCCTGCGCCGCCGCCATCCACGCTGATTGTGGTGGGCTGGTCACGCCAGCAGGTGGACGAATCGTTCACTTCGTGCCGGCTGGCGGGACACAACGGCAATCCCTTTGGGGTAGAAAATGAAGAGAGCCAGGACCATCAGGATATTTTTGTGTGCGGCAGCCCGCGCAAACCGTGGGCCGAGTTCTGGGAGGAGTCTCAGCGGTTTGGATGAAGGGTGCCCGTAGGCCCGAACTAGTTCCCGAACTAGTTCCTGAACTTCTCCGCGAGCTTTGCGATTTTTCCTTTGCGAACTTCGCGTTTAAAAGGGTTTTGTTCTTAGGTGAGTCAAAAGACTTTAACCGCAGAGTTCGCGGAGAAAGGCCACAGAGTACGCGAAGAAATTCAAGTTGAGCCACTATCCCCGAGACGCATCGGTTGACAACTGCACTGTGCCGAGGCACTATTTTCGTGCGGCGTAGGGCGCATCGGTCATTGTCATTGTGATTGCGAAAGGGCAACGCCCGCCTACATAGAAGCATAGTTGCGCCTATGCCGAACCTCGAAAACCTCAGGAAGCAAGCCAAACAATATCTGCGTTGGCACCGTGAACGGTATTATCCGGTGGCGCCTCAAGTCAGGGCTGCACTACCTCGGTTTCGCCAATTCACCGACGAGCAGATACTGGACGCGAACTTTAAGCTCTCCGATGCGCAGGAGCTAGTGGCTCGGCAGATGGGTTTCGAGGGATGGCAGGCGCTGAAATCAGGAGCCCATGTCATGACCCATGAAGCTGCGCAGCCTGTACCACGCCCTATTCTCAGTTCAAGCTCCGCACAATTGTTCGTTGCCAACATCAATGCGTCTTGTGGTTTCTATACCCATAAGCTTGGCTTCGCGGTCGACTTCGTTTATGGCGATCCGCCCTACTACGGCCAGGTCATCCGCGACCATGCGCGACTCAACTTAAGACTGGTCTGCGAACCTGTGTTCGCTGGCGATGTTCGCGAGCGCGAACATCTGCTCTCGGCTACCATCACGGTTGCCACCGCGAACGAAATCAAACAACTGTTCTTGTGTTACCAGGCCGCGGGAGTGCGCTTTCATCAGACCCTGAAGAAGGAGCCCTGGGGCGCTAGAACTTTTGTTGTTATCGATCCCGACGGAAATTTAAGTCTCTTTGCCGGCCCGGGGGATTGAAACCTGTCTGTGACGAATGAAGCGCCGGGACACGCTTTCCGAATGGCCATTCCCAGGTCTCGCAAAAGCGGCGAGGCCCGGGGAACTGAGTTGTTCAGGGTGCGACCGCCGCTAGGAAGGCAGAAGATTCCCGCCCCACTATGTAAAAGCCAAACGGCGCGTTCGCTCCGCGAGCGGCGGCGAGAAGTGTGGCCCATAAGCCGTTCCGGGCTCTACGAGTGCAATTATTTGCAGATTGACAGGACTACACCCGCTCAACATAATGCTCGGCGTGCTTTTGGGCAACCTCCCCCGGCTTCCTTCAGTGCCCGAAAAGAAAGGGAGAATGTCCAATGAGGATTCACTGTTCGCCTGTGCCACTTGTGATGGCCGCGATGTTATTCGCAGGCTCCGCGAGCACTGGGTTGGCCCAGAGTGCACGCCCCAGTATCGGGAGTGGCGTTAGGATCCCCAAATCCAGTATTGCCAGACCTGGCGACGCTGGCATACGGGCCCACACCAACATCCAAATCAAGGCTACCTCGGAAGACTTTAGGGGGGCGACGCCTCAAACGGTTGGCCCTCCGTTTAGCGGATATCTCTACCAAACTCCGGCTTCGCTCGCTTGCGCTTACAAACTAGTAAAAGTAGTAACGGGTTGCGATCCGAACGTCGTCACCCGGAATCCTACCGGCGGCGCGAGGGCCGTTGCCGTTGTGGATGCCTACGACAATCCCAAGGCTGCTTCGGATCTGTCAGCATTTTCGAGCCAATTCGGGCTCGCATACTCAGCCAGCAGTTTTCAAACGGTCTATGCGCCGCATGGGGGATCGACGCCGGGGTCGTGCACCGGACCTGCCACGCAGCCACCGTCAGCTGGGACCTATGGCTGGGACGTCGAGGAATCACTGGATGTTCAGTATGCTCACGCCATGGCCCCCTTGGCCACTCTCTTTCTGGTGGAAGCCCAATCCAATAGCGATGCCGATTTATTTTGTGCGGTGTCTGTTGCCAGCAATATCGTAGTGGCAGCCGGAGGGGGTGAAGTATCCATAAGCTGGGGCGGCGGCGAGTTTTCCGGTGAAACTTCCTACGACTCCATTTTCGCGGCCACCAACGTGGTCTACTTTGCTTCAACCGGCGATGGGCCCGGGGTTATCTATCCCAGTGCCTCTCCCAACGTGGTTGCCGTGGGCGGCACCAGTCTCAGCTTCAGCATCACCACCGGCGACGAACTTCATGAGAATGTCTGGCAAGACACGGGCGGTGGTCTGAGCCTTTATGAAAGCAGGCCAAGTTACCAGTCCAGCATCTCCACTATCGTAGGCAGCCAGCGCGGCGTTCCGGACGTTTCCGCGGACGCCAACCCGTACACCGGTGTCTGGGTTTTGGATACCTTGGTCAGTGGTCCTGGGACGTGGTATGTGGTTGGCGGCACCAGCGTTGCCTCGCCCCTGTGGGCTGGTATTGTCAATGCGGCAAACAACTTCAACGCCTCCAGCAACGCCGAACTCACCGTGTTATACGGGGCCCCAAACACTTATTTCCACGACATCACGGTGGGCTCGTGCGGCCCGTTTATGACGTATTTTGCAAAAAGTGGATGGGATTTCTGCTCCGGTCGCGGCAGCCCCGAGACGTATAGCGACAAATAGTTTCGAATCGGTGGCAACTTGCTCCGGCAGGGGCGGGCGCGGGTCCGCAAGATTGCAGATTTCAGATTGAGGATTTCAGATTTATTAATCCGCAATCTGCAGTTTGAAATCTGTCCTAGCTCTTAGTATCGCGCTTGCGGAGGTAGTCGATGAACATTTGTTCGACGGGCTTGTCGTAGGCCATCAGGACGTGGCGGACGGTGCGTCCGCTGACGAAGTGGCAGACTTCCTCTGCCAGGTTCTTGGCGTGGTCGCCAGCGCGTTCCAGCGATTGGGTCATGAAGATGACCTGCAGGCTGGCTTGGCGGTGAATGTCTTCGGGGTTCTCGATGTGGCGCAGAAAGATCAGGTTGCGCAGGCGGTCCATCTCGGCGTCGGCGCGCAGCACGTCGACCGCCTTGCCTACGTCCCTTCCTGAGAATGACTCGCCCACATCGGTGAGCATTTTTTCCAGGATGGTGGCCATCTGGGTGAGGTCGCGGGTGTCTTCGGGATCGATCCGTCCGCCGGCGGCGTGGGCGCTGTTGGCAAAACTCAGCAGCAGGTCGCCGATGCGCTCCAGGCCGATCATGAACTTCATGCAGGCCAGTAGTTCGCGGGCCTCGGCGGGGCCGACCTCAGTGATCGCAGAGGTCACGCCGGCGTCGATTTCCATGTCGAGCGTGTCCAGTTCGCGTTCGCGTTGACGCAGCGAGTTCAATAACGTGCTGGAACCGGTGGCAATCCCTTCGGCCGCTGCGCCCGCCGCTTCCTTGGCCAGACGGCAGGCCTCCACCGTGCGCCGCACAATGTACTGATGCGCCGGCTCGGGAGAGGTGCTCTCGACTCTGGCTGTACTCATGGCTACTTCCTTCCGGAGTGAAGCGGGGCGGCTCGGCTTCTGGTTCGGACCTTGCCGGCTACTACGTCGCCGGTCATTATCTTTCCGGTCATGCTCTTGCCGGTCTTTGTCTTGCCGCTCATGCACTTGGATGCTCAACGCCTAAGCATAGGTTTTATTTTTCACAGCGTGGTTACAACCCTGTGAATTTTATGTTTTTCACCACGAAGGCACTTGAACCCGCTTAAGAGGTCGGAAGCGTGAACAGGAACCTGGAACCATGGTTCAACTCGCTCTCGGCCCGGATGGAACCGCCGTGCGCCAGCATGATGTGCTTGGCGATGGCCAAGCCCAGGCCGGTGCCTCCCGATTCGCGCGAGCGGGCTTTATCCACGCGGTAGAAACGCTCGAACAGCCGCGGCAAATGCTCGGAAGAAATGCCGGCGCCGAAATCCTGCACATAGAATTCGATCCCCCGCGCCGCTGGACGCGCCCCCAGCACGATCTTGCCGCCCGCGCGCCCGTATTTCATGGCGTTGTCGATGAGGTTGGAAAAAACCTGGTGGATGGCCTCACGGTCGGCCAGCACTCGCGGCAGAGACTCCACCGATTGAGCCTCTTTTGACTCCGCACCGTTTCCGCTCCCACCCACCGTTTCCTGAATCTGTAATTCCACACCGTGGCCTTTGGCGATCTCGCGAAAGCTCTCCTCGGCGTCGTGCAGCAACTCGATGGGGGGCACGGGATCGGCGTCGAAGCGGGTCTCGCCCGATTCCACCCGCGCCAGAGTGAGCAGATCCTCGGTGAGGCGCGACATGCGGGCGGCGTTCTTGCGGATGATTTCGAGAAACTCCCGCGTAGGCGCGCCGTTTCCCGGAACGAGATCGAGCAGCGTCTCGGAATAGCCCTGGATCGAAGTCAGCGGCGTCCGCAGTTCGTGGGAGACGTTAGCGATAAAATCGCGCCGGGTTTTTTCCACGCGTTCGGTCTCGGTCAGGTCGCGCAGCACGGCGACCGCCCCTCCACCCGGCAAAGGCGCCGCGGTCACGTCGAAGGCGCGGCCTGGAACAATGGAGGTGGCACGCGCGGTGGTAACCTCTTTGCCCGTGGTGGCAGCCTTCACGGCCGCGAGAAAATCGGGGTCGCGAATGGTTTCCACTACCGGCGCATTCAAGCGCGTGCCCTGCGGGACCAGGCGGTCCATGGGCTGGTTCGCCCACTGCACCAGGCCGTCGGCGCTGACCGCGATGACCGCGTCCTGCATGCTGTTGAGCAGGGTTTCGAGTTGCCGCTGGCTGGAACGAACTTCGGCAAAGCTGCGCTCTACCTGGCGCGCCGTTTTATCGAGGGCTCCGCCCAGACGACCGATTTCGTCCAGCGCGCCGTCTTGTACCCGGGCTTTCAAGTCGCCATCGGCAATGTGCGCCGCTACATCCACTATGTGCTCCAACCGCCGCGCCGTGGACGTGGACGCGACCGCCGCCACCAGCAGCGCGAACACAAAGCCGAGGGCCGAGCCCCACGCCAGCCGCGCGTGCACTTCGCTCTTGACCGCTTCCACATCGGAGAGCGGATAGCCCAGCCGCACCGCGCCGCCGGAAATCGGCACCGCGACGTAAAGAAATGGAACACCGATCGCGGCGCTGGGGCGCTCGCTGCTTCCGGTTTTTCCCGCGAGTGCCGCCACAAATTCCGCGCGCGTGGCCTCGCTCTCATTCTGGCCATTCAGATTCTGACCATTCAGGTTGGCAGGATTGGTTTCGGAATCGGCCAGCACTTTTCCAGCGGCATCGACGATGGTGGCTCGCGCGCCCGCCGCCTGACCTTCCTGCGCGGCGATATCCGCCAGCGAGTGGCTGCGGTCGTTTTCGACGCGATGGGCAAACAAGACCGTTTTCTGGGTGAGGTTGCGGTCAATCTCCGCGCGCAGCGACGCTTCCCAGGCCCGGCCCAGCATAAAGTCCAGGATCACGGCGCTGGCGGCAATCACGATCAGGAAGGATGCCAGCAGCTTGAAGAAAATCCGATTCTTCACTGGTTGTTCACTTCGGAGCCTCGAAGCGGTAGCCCGCCCCGCGCACGGTTTTCAGGTAGCGCGGGTTCTCGGGGTCGGGTTCGATTTTTTCCCGGATGCGGCGGACGTAGACGTCCACCGACCGCGGGGTTACGTAAGAAGTGTCGCGCCACACGCTGTCGAGCAGGTGGTCGCGGGTGAAAACCCGCCCGGCATGGCGGGCAAAATAATCGAGCAGGCGGAACTCGGTGGCCGTGGTCGCCACGGTTTTGCCGGCCACCGTAAGCGCCATGGCCGACGGATCAATTTCGATTTCACCGATTTTTAAAGGACTCGGCGGCAGCGGCCGCTCAAACCGCCGCAGCACCGCTTTCACCCGCGCCACCAGTTCGCGCGGACTGAACGGCTTGCCGATGTAATCGTCGGCGCCGAGCTCGAGGCCCAGCACGCGATCGGCCTCGCTGCTTTTCGCGGTGAGAAAAATTACCGGCACGGGAGCCAGGCCCTGGGTCTGGCGGATGGTGCGGCAAAGTTCCAGGCCGTCCTTGCCCGGAACCATGATGTCGAGCACAAACAGCGCTGGGCGCTGGCGCTCGGCATCGGCCAGAACCGTTGCGCCGGTGGGATACACACGCACGTTGAAACCTTCGTTCTCCAGGTGATGCCGCACCAGGCGCGAAATGTCAGGATCGTCCTCCACCACAAAGATGCTTGGTTTCACGGGAGTATTGTAGCCGGAAGGGGTGGCGAGCACCCAGCGCCGAGTGGCGTTTGCGGCGTGCGGAGCGCGATTTTCATCGGATTGTAATAATCAGGTTGCCGGGGCGATCGATGTGGAAGTGCTTCCCCGGCGGAATGACCGTGGCGGCGCTGTATTCGGTGATGATGGCGGGGCCGGAATATTTCTTGCGGGGTTGGAGAGCGTCGCGCGAGTAGATTTTCGTTTCGAGCTTCTTGCCATCGAAGAAGACCCGGGCTTTGAGCGTGGAAAGCGAGCCGAGCCTTGCTCGGCCTGGACGGGCAAGAGTCCCCGTCACCACATGATCTAGCTTCGGTGACTTCACGACTGCACGAAGGCGTAGAGTTACCAACTCGACCTCGCGATTGGGATGGACGTATCCGTAGCGGCGCTGATGTTCTCGCTCAAATTCCTTCACAAGGTTGTTGCTGAGCGGGATGCTCAGTTCGTATCCCTGGCCGCGGTAGCGCACATCTACACTTTTTTCGTAGCGCGCTTTTCCGTGCCAGCCTTCTTGTTTGAAAATTCTCGCCGCTTGTTTTTCCAGCTCCGAGAATTCCTGATCCAGCCGCGCATGCGGAATCTTGCCCGAAACCCGCCACAGCACCGTGCGCGAATAATCCTTGACTACGTCGCTGGCCAGAATCCCCAGAGCCGAGAGCGCACCCGGCAGCGCTGGAACGATGACCTGCGGAATGCCGAGCGCTTCAGCGAGGGCGCAGGCGTGCAATCCTCCGGCGCCGCCGAACGCCACCAGAGCGTAGTCCCGGGGATCACGGCCGCGCTCCACCGACACGACGCGGATCGCTTTCTCCATGGTCGCGTTCACCACCCGGATCACGCCGTCGGCGAACTGTTCCAGCGTGAGCCGCGATTTCTGTTTCTTCAGCCATGCTTGCGTGATCGTGCGCGTTCGGTCTAAGTCGAGCTTGAACTCGCCGCCGAGAAAATGTTCTGCCTGCAGACGCCCCAGCAGCAGGTTCGCATCCGTGACCGTGGGCTGCAGGCCGCGTCCGTAACAGATCGGGCCGGGATCGGCGCCTGCGGATTCCGGGCCCACGCGCAGGACGCCTCCGGCATCGAAACGCGCAAGCGAACCGCCGCCAGCGCCGACGGTGTGGATGTCGAGCATGGGGACGCCAACCGGCAGTCCGGCGACTTGCGCGTCCTTTGTCGTCGAAATCACGGCCGTGGCGATTGCGCCGTCGACCAGCGAAACGTCGGTGGAGGTTCCTCCCATATCGAACGCGATGACGCGCTCGAAGCCGCTGGCCCGGGCCGTGGCGGCCGCTCCGACAACTCCTCCAGCTGGTCCTGAGAGCACCGTCCGCACCGGCTCGCGCGCGGCCGCGGCGAGCGCGGCGATTCCGCCGTTCGACTGCATCACAAAAATTCGCGCCCGTGTGTTCTGCGTCCCGACCGTGGAAGAGCGGCGCTTTAGCGCCGCGACAGCCCGCCGACCAATTGGGGCTTCAGCCTCCGACGCCTCGGTTTTCGATTCACTCGCCGCAAGCTCGTTCGCCCGAAACTGGAGGCTTTCCAGATATCCCTTCATCACCGGCTGCAGATACGCGTTCACCACGACGGTTGAGGTGCGCTCGTACTCGCGAAATTCCGGGAGAATTTCATGCGAGATGGAAAGGGGAACGCCCAGCGGCCGCAGTGCTTTCGCCACAGCCAGTTCATTTTTCGGATCGGCGAACGAAAACAGCAGCGAGATCGCGACCGCCTGTGGATGAGTTGCCGCCACGCGCGATGCCAGTGATTTCAAATCCTCCGGCGAAGGCGCGGTCAGGATTTCGCCATCGTACGCCGTGCGTTCCTCTACACCGAAGCGCAGATCACGTGCCACTAGGGGTTCGACGCGATCGAAGAAAAAATCGTAGAGCTCGGGCCGCGCCTGGCGTCCGATCTCAATCACGTCTTCGAATCCAGCGGTTGTCACCAGCGCCGTGCGCGCGCCCTTGCGTTCGAGCAGCGTGTTGGTACCTACGGTGGTGCCGTGCAGCAGGATGAACTCGCCGTGGTGCGCAATCTTTCGGAGGGCTTCAATGATGGCCTTGGAGGGATCGGCGGGCGTCGAGAAGACTTTCAGCATGCGGAGCCGACCGCTGGCGGGATCGACCCAGACACAATCGGTGAAAGTGCCGCCTGTATCGACGGCGATGCGGAGAGGTTGCGTGCGGTCGGGCATGTGGGTCCGCGCGGTCCATCAGAGTATCAGAAAGGACGCCGATGTGACCGCGCTAGTTAAGGATGGGACAGGCTCCAACCGGAAATCCCCACTTCTCGCAAAGAACGCGAGAAATGGAGCACCCGGCGATGTTGCGTCAACCGCGAGATGCTATGGGCACTAATGCTGCAATCAGGAAGATCAGGACCTCCATTGAGCCAATCGCCCTCAACACCTTGTTTGCTGCCCGAGCGGTCCGATAGGCCGAGTAGAGACCCACAGACCAGGGAGCAACCACGCCCATCACAATGATGAGGATCGCCGGCAGCCTTGGCACTTGGAGGTGGTCTCGCAAGTACAGATCAAGACGCTTAAATGTCGCATACAGAATTACGGTGCAAACAACCGGGATGAGCGATGCCACAATAGCTTTCCTGTGTGGTGTTGGATGTTCTGGCACAGCTTGTGGAGGGGGGCTGCCCTTGTAAATAAGCGCATAGACACCCGCAAGAAGGGCCAACAATATAACTGCGAACAGTCTGCCCTCAAAACCGTTCATCTGTTTCGGCCTCCGTGTCCCCCACAGTGTGACTATCCTCTCGTAAACGCCAGCGTGATCAGCGTTTTCTGCTCGACTTCATGCGCCTTGGCGCTGCCCGTCGAAGGACTTGCGCTGGCCGAGCGCTTCACTGACAGCACCGGACGCGCGCCCGCAATCCGCCGCAGCCGCACCAGCATGTTGACGAGTGCGCCCATGTTGGCGGGCTCTTCCTGCACCCAGACGATGTCTCCGGTGGTGCCGTGGCGGTCGAGTTCGGCGACCAGTTCTTTTTCGGGGAACGGATACAGCTGTTCCACGAACACGATTGCGGTGGAAGTGTCTTTTCGCTTCTTGCGCTCCGCCTGCAGTTCGTGGCCGATTTTGCCGGAGCAGAGCAGAATGCGGTCTGCCTCGCCAACTTCCGCGTCGGGAAGTACGTTCAGAAAATTCTTGTGGGTGAAATCCTCGATGGGCGAGGAGGCGTTGGGATGCCGCAACATGCTCTTTGGCGTAAACACAACCAGCGGCTTGCGCCAGTGCCGCAGCGCCTGTCGCCGCAGCAGATGAAAATATTGCGCCGCGTTCGAGGGCTGCGCGATTTGAATATTGTGCTGCGCTGCCAGCTGCAGAAAGCGTTCGATGCGCGCGCTGGAGTGCTCCGGGCCCTGGCCCTCATAGCCATGCGGCAACAGCATCACCACGCCCGAAAGCAGGTTCCATTTGGCTTCGCCCGCGCTGATGAACTGGTCGACAATGGCCTGCGCCACGTTGGCAAAATCGCCAAACTGCGCCTCCCACAAAACCAGCGACTCGGGATAATCCCGGCTGTAGCCGTATTCGAACCCGAGCACGCCCGCTTCCGAAAGCGTGGAGTTGTAAATCTCGCAGCGTGCCTGCTTCTCGGCAATATTTTCGAGCGGCACATATTCGTTTTCGTTTTCGATATCGATCAGCACGGAGTGGCGCTGGTTGAACGTGCCGCGGCGCGAGTCTTGCCCCGACATCCTGACAGGAACTCCGCCTTTCACCAGGCTCGCGAACGCCAGCGCTTCAGCCATGCCGTAATCCACGGCGCGCTTGCCCGTGCCCATCTCGGCGCGCTGCTCCAGCAACTTCTTCACCTTGGGATGGATGTGAAAACCTTCGGGATAGGTGGTCAGCTTGCCCGTCAGCCCCGCGAGTTCGTCGCCGGATAATCCCGTTTCGACTTCGAATTCCGGCCGGTGGCGTCCGCCGTAGTATTGGGCCCAATATTTCGGGAGCTCGCGCATCAACGGCTTTTGTTTCAGCGTGCCGGCCTTTTTCTGCGCGGCTTCGAACTCGGCCTTGATTTTCGCCGCCCGCTCCGCGGCGTCGGTGGCGCCGATGTCATCGGCATAGATTTCCCACAGCGGCGGATGCTCTTTGATCCGCTTGTAGAGCAGCGGCTGGGTGATGGTGGGGTCGTCGACTTCGCTGTGGCCGTGGCGGCGATAGCCGATCAGATCGATCACCACATCGGTGCCGAACTTATAGCGATATTCCACTGCCATGCGGCCCACGCGTACCACCGCGTCCACGTCTTCGCCGTTGACGTGAAAAATCGGAATCGATTGCCGCCGCGCGATGCACGCCGCGAAGCGCGTGGAATGTTCTTCGTAGTAGTTCGTGGTGAATCCCAGAAGATTATTCGCGATTACGTGGACTGTGCCGCCCACGGTGTAGCCTGGCAGGTCGGCGTAGTTCATGGTCTCGGCCAGAATTCCCTGCCCCGCAAACGCAGCGTCGCCGTGCACCAGCAGCGGCAGATACGCTTCGCGTCCGCCTTCGCCGGTGCGATCCTGCTTCGCGCGCGTGCGGCCCACCGTGACCGGATCGACCGCTTCCAGGTGGCTGGGATTTGAAACCAGGTGAATGTGGACTTTCCCGCCGCTGCGCGTGATGTACTCGCCGGTCGCGCCCATGTGATATTTCACGTCGCCCGATCCCAGCACGCTGCGCGGGTCCACATCTTCGAAGCCGGCAAAAATTTCTTCCGGGGGGCGCCGGGCCACGTGCGCGATCACGTTCAGACGTCCACGATGGCTCATGCCCATTACCAGTTCGGTCGCGCCGCGCTGCGCGCCCGTGTCCAGAATTTCATCCACCAGCGGCAGGAGCGCAGTCACGCCTTCCAGTGAAAACCGCTTGCTGCCTAGATATCTCTGCTGCACGACTTGCTCGAAAATATCGGCGCGGATCAGCAGATCGAGAATCCGCTGTTGGTCTTCCGTTTCGGCCTCTGACTCCATGCGCTCGTAAATCCACCGCCGCCGTTCCGGCGCGTAGATATGATTGATTTCTACCCCGATCGTGCTGCAATAGATCGCCCGTGCCTCGGCCGCGTACGGTCCGTCGACCGGCAAAGCAGGCACCGGACGCGGTCTTAGAAACCCCAGCGGATCGAGGTCGCCCTCCAGATATCCCCACTCGCGGAACATCTCGAACACGCGCTCGCGCTCGGGATTGAGCCCGTTGCCCGACGCGCTGGCCACAAAAACACTGCCGCCAGAAGCCTTAGTTTTCGAAGTCGTCATAAATGATTCATGATTCAAGGGTGTAGTAAATGATCCGCTACTAGCATAACGGATGCGGCACGGTCCGCGGGAGATTCGCCCCGGCTTGAGGGTTCACTCAACTCCAGGAAACCACCCTTACATCTTCGACAGCCGGCCCCGAGGCGGACCTCAGAGGCTAAAGCCCGACATGACGCGCACCTGGTCGGCACGGCTGGAAGCCGTGCCCTTCCCGGAATCACTGCGACGAGTCGCTTCGGTGGCAAGTGTACTGAAGCCGTTCACTCTACCCACGTACTCAACGGCCTTCCCCTCGGGGCCCTCCGCGATCTATCATTGCTTGAGACCCTGCATCGAAACCCCGCGCCCCATCATCAGACATAGTTGGAGGAACAATCATGGCTCACGAACTGCCGCCCCTGCCTTATGCGTACGACGCCCTCGAACCCATCATCGATAAGCAGACGATGACGCTGCATCACGACATGCATCACGGCGCCTACGTCAAGAATCTCAACGCCGCGCTGGAGAAGCATCCCGAGCTCAGCGGCAAGTCTGCCGAAGATCTCATCCGCGACCTCAACGCCGTCCCCGAAGACATCCGTGCCGCCGTCCGCAACAACGCCGGCGGGCACGTGAACCACACCATGTTCTGGAAGATCATGAAGCCCAAGGGCGGAGGCGATCCCACCGGCGCCATCGCCGACGTGATTCACAAGACTTTCGGCAACTTCAAGGATTTCCAAACCAAATTCAACGATGCCGGGGTCAAGCAATTCGGCAGCGGATGGGTCTGGCTCGCCGGAAAGCCCGGCGGCGAAGTGCATATCATGTCTACGCCAAATCAGGATAATCCCATCAGCCAGGGCCACTATCCCATCTTCGGCAACGACGTGTGGGAGCACGCCTACTATCTGAAATACAACAACCGCCGTCCCGAATATTTGGCCGCATGGTGGAACGCCGTCAACTGGGACGAAATCAACAAGCGCCTCGCCGCCTTCAAATCCGGCAAGACCGCGCACGAACCCGAACTGGCCCACCGCTAAAAAACAATCCAAAGAATCGGGTGCCCCACCCTTGTCGCGCTTTTCGCGACAGGGTGGGGATTTTGATTTTCTAACCCGCGGATTCGGCTGCGGCGGAACCGAACGCTCCGCTCTCCCGTACCATCATCAGGCAGTCATCCTCCGATCTCATGCCGCTCGTCCGCCGATCCCGCCGCCTGATCCTCGCCGTCGTCCTCTACCTCACCTTCTGCTCCATCGCCGGCATCTGGGTCGCCGACGGCACCCTCCACCCCCTTCGCCGTCCGCTCACCCAAGAAGAAGAGACGGCCATGATCGACTCCGCCCACGCGCTTGACGCGGAACTCCATGATGTCTCCATCACCACGCCCGACGCAGTCACCCTTCGTGCCTGGACCATCCGCCCACGCCAACCCAACGGAAATTCGGTCATCCTGCTTCACGGACTCGGCGACAACCGTATCGGTATGGCCGGCTACGCCCAACTCCTCCTCGCGCACGGCTACGGCGTTCTCCTCCCTGACGCCCGCGCTCACGGCGCCAGCGGAGGCGCCCTTGCCACCTACGGCTTGATCGAGCGCAACGATATTCGCGAATGGTTCGACTTCGTCTCGGCGCAAGACCACCCTGGCTGCGTCTATGGCCTCGGAGAATCCATGGGCGCCGCGCAACTACTGCAGTCCCTCGACGCGGGCAGGCACTTCTGCGCCGTCGTCGCAGAATCGTCTTTTTCCAACTTTCATGAGATCGCCTACGATCGCATGGGCCAACCGTTTCATTTCGGACCCACCTTCGGGCCCTGGTTCGGCCGCGCATTCCTCCGTCCCCTCGTGGAAGCCGCCTTCCTTCGCGCGCGCTGGAAGTACAACCTCGACCTGCGGCAAGTCTCACCCGAACAGGCCGTCGCTAACACCCAAGCCCCAGTCCTGCTGATCCATGGCCAGATCGATAGCAATATTCCAGTCCGCCACTCCCGCCGGATTCACGCTTGCAATCCCAAGACCGTCCTCTGGGTAGTCCCTAACGCCGATCACTGCGGCGCCATCAGCGCCGCCCCGCAAGAATTCCAGCAGCGTCTGCTGGCCTGGTTTTCAGATCATTCCCGGTCGACGAACTACCAGTGGACGAACTGATCGATTGAGGTTGGTCCCGAATCTCGGTTGACCCACGAAATCTGCGGCCCTCTTTTCTGCATTTCCTGTGCACGTCCTGTGGACAATCCTGCGCCTCCGGTTCAAGATTTTTTCCCGCGCGCAGCCTCGCCCCAGAATCGCCGCAGCCAGGCGCTCGAACCACTCACAATCGCCTTCTCATTCATGCGCGTTTCGTCGGCAAAATCCGCGGCCAGTGGTTTTCCTCAATTGCACCAAAAATACTGAATTGACCGCGCGCGCTTTCGCTCGTACATTCTGTTTCGCCTCACCTACAAAAAAGCCCGGCCGGCAAGCAGCGATCGGCCAGAAAATAAGCATCGGCCGCCGGCTTGTGCCGGTCGCCGATGCGGCAACGATGACCTCGACAAGAACCTGGCAACGCAACCTCCCTCCCCCGAAGGTTGGCAAGAATGAAGGCAACAAAGACCAAGGCAGCAGATACGAAGGCAGCAGCTATGAATGCAACCGATCATCGGGCAGCCACAGAACAAAACGCCGCATGGAAGACTTACCGCACGCGTTTTCTGGTCAAGGCCAAGCAGTTGCATTGCAATCTGGCCTTCACCGACTCCCTTGGCCGCCAGCATTCCGGGCGCAAGGGAGATTATCTCGTCGAGTCGTCCGACGGCGTGCTGAGCATTGCTCCGCGGCGGATTTTTGAGGACGTCTACGTTTCCATGCCTCCCGCGGAAATGTCGCCCGAGCCCGACGGAAGCTGTATCGCGCTGAACGAACCCGTCCGCGAGCGCCGCAAACTTCCCCAGCCCTGTCGCGGCCCTCGTCCCGCCACCAGCCTGGGCCTGATGTAAGAGTTGGTGTGATTGAGATTGTGTGAGTTGAGATTGTGTGGAGCGGGGGGCCACTCTTGCCCGCTTGCCTTTGACTTTGACTCTAACCCTAACCTAACCCTAACTGGCACCATCCACAGTGTGCATCACATGTCCATCGAAACCAACAACTTACCCAACCCCAAACCCCGGTTTCTCTGAGAACCGGGAACCGAGAACTGAGACCTCAACAAAGTGATTGTGGAAAACCAAGCCTCACCCCCGCATCTGCCCCGTCATTATTGGGGATACAACCTATGGTATTTCTCTATTGACAGACCCCATACACGGGAGTAACTTTGCAATCCCAAGCATCGAAATTCTCCCCGCGGGAACGGGGCGACTTTCGCAGAAGTGGTCCAGAAGCAGCGGTAAGAGGTAGCGATAAGACGTAGCAGTAAAAAGAGCGGCAGTCTGGAAAACGCGGCTCGGCGCCAGGCCAGAGGTGACTTGGCGCCGTCCGCAAGCAACAAGGCTTCAGCGGAAGCCCGAAAGCCGAAGCCCGAAGCCCGGTTTTGTGCGGTGGCCGTCTCCCCGAACCTCTCCCCGGGGACACGACAACTCATTGCAAGGAAAGTATTTGTACCTGCCAGCCGGCAGATCGGGGAACTCCTTTTCTCCGGCGCGGCAGCCAGAACCTTAGGAGCCCGAGCATGGAAGGTTTAAGCCGCCTCGTCGCCGAATCGTTGGCCCGGCATGGCATGGATCGCCCCGTGGACTACCGCCGCCTTCACTGGTCGCGCTGGTTCCGTTGCGAATCTCCCCATAGCCTGCTTTTTGTCCCCAGCAGGCCCGGCGTGTTCGCACTGGCCGAGGAAATCATGAGCGGGGGCGACGGCGCCAAACGCATGCTCGCCGTGCTCCAGTTCGGCGAAGACGACGACATGGCGTTCGTCCTCGACCGGATGTTCTCCCGCCAGAATCCCATGCGCAACCGCCTGGCGTCCGGGCGGTGTTTCGTCCGTTTCGTGGTGATCGAAGACGAAAGCCAGCGGCGCAGCATAGCCACGGCGCTGAATCAATGGCTAGTTACGTCGGGGGAGAAGGCCTCGGGCATCGGCGCGCATTTCGCTTCCTCGCTGGAACTGACCCCGGCAAACGGCACAACCCGTGTGGAGGCGGGCGACTCTCCCGCGAATGCCTACGGCGCCATACCGCCGGTACCGGTAGGTCCGCTTGAGCCGAAGGCAGCCGCTGGAGAAGAGTCCGCGCAGGTCTCGGCCCCACAGGTCGACTCTGGCGCTGCAACCAATCTTCATTGTCCTCAGCCCTTGCCCTCCGGCTTCTGACGGGTGGGCTGGTTGTAGGCGGCGACGCTTTTGGGCGGCGCGGCGCCTTAGCGCTGCGATCAGGAGCGGTCGTGGAAGAGCGGCGCTTCAGCGCCGCGCGAGAAGCCGAAATGATTCAGGGGCTTTAGCCCCAGCGTTAAAGGCCCCGAAGGGGCGAAAGAAAGCTCTTTACAAGACACGCGATAAGACACGCTGTACCCCGGACGAAATTCCCGTTCGGGAACGGTCTCAATTCCCTGCCCACCCCCGGGGGCCTGGAATCGAGCCGCTGTAGATAGAATCTAATTGTTAATGGAGAGATCAATGCCCGAAGCCAAAACCACTACCGTTGCTTCCCCGGCGGCCAGCTCCGCACCCCCTGTCCCTGCGAATGCTCCGGCGAATTCGAGTCCCGCGATTTCGAGTTTCACAAAAAAGACCGCGCCTGGGCTCGCCTTCCGCCGTTTTTTCACCAAGCCCGGCGTCTCTCCCTATAACGAGGTTGAGTGGGAACTCCGCCTCGCTCAGATCACTGACGCGCAGGGCGGCGTGATCTTCGAGCAGAAAGACGTCGAGGTCCCCAAGGACTGGTCCATGACCGCGACCAACATCGTCGCGTCGAAATATCTGCACGGCACCCTCGGCACCGCCGAGCGCGAGACCGGAGTGCGCCAGCTGGTGGGCCGCGTCGCTGAAACTATCCGCGACTGGGGAATGGCGCAGGGCTATTTCAAGACGCCCGAAGACGGCGCTACATTCCACGACGAACTCGTGCACATTCTGGTGCGCCAGTACGCCGCCTTCAACTCGCCCGTCTGGTTCAACGTGGGTTGCGATCGCATCGAGCCCAATTCCGACGGCCGCAACTGGCACTGGAACCAGCAGACCCAGCAAGTGGAATTCGGCGTCACCGGATACAGCAAGCCGCAGTGTTCGGCCTGCTTCATCAACTCGGTGAAGGATTCGCTCGATTCGATCCTCACGCTGGCCAAGACCGAAGGCATGCTCTTCAAGTGGGGCAGCGGCACGGGCACGAATCTTTCCCCGCTGCGGTCGTCTACAGAAGGTCTCAGCGGCGGAGGAACCGCCAGCGGCCCGCTCAGTTTCATGAAAGGCTTTGACGCTTTCGCCGGCGTGATTAAGTCTGGAGGCAAGACTCGCCGTGCCGCCAAGATGGTGATCCTCAACGTCGATCATCCCGACATCATCGACTTCGTCGAGTGCAAGCAGAAAGAAGAAGCCAAGGCCCACGCGCTGGTGGCGCAGGGCTATGACGGATCTTCGCCCGACTCGGATGCCTACTCGTCCATCTTTTTCCAGAACGCCAACAACAGCGTCCGCGTCACCGACGACTTCATGTACGCCGTGGTCCGCGACACCGACTTCTCCACCAAGTCCGTCCGCGACGGCGCGGTCATGAACACGTACAAAGCCAAAGATCTGCTGAAGAAGATTTCCGAGGCCACCTGGCATTGCGGCGATCCCGGCATGCAATACGACACGACCGTCAATCGCTGGCACACGTCGAAAAATACGGCGCGCATCAACGCCTCGAATCCCTGCAGCGAATACATGTTCCTCGACGATTCGGCCTGCAACCTGGCCAGCCTGAACCTGCTGAAGTTCGCGCCCAACGGCACGTTTGACGTGGAGGCCTATCGTCACGCCGTGGACGTGCTGATCACGGCGCAGGAAATCATCGTCGACAACGCCGGTTATCCCACCGAGCAGATCATGCGCAACTCACATGACTACCGTCCGCTCGGCCTGGGCTACGCGAATCTGGGCGCGCTGCTGATGGCCGCCGGACTCCCTTACGACTCGGACGCCGGCCGCGACTATGCCGCCTGCGTCACCGCCATCATGTGTGGCGAAGCGTATCTGCAGTCGTCCAGAATCGCCGAACAGTGCCCACCGCTGACGCCGGCAACCGAGATTACAAAGAAGAACCTCGCGGAGACTAACCTCGGGTCCAACGTTATGCCCGGCGGAGCCTGCCCCGGCTGGTACATCAACCGCGAACCGTTCCTGGACGTAATCCGCATGCACCGCGCGTCCGTAAATAACATCACGAAAGCAAACGTGCCGACCGCGCTCTACGAATCCAGTAAACAATGCTGGGACGAAGCCCTGGCCCACGGCGAAAAACACGGCTACCGCAACAGCCAAGTAACAGTTCTAGCCCCCACGGGAACCATCGGCTTCATGATGGACTGCGACACTACCGGTGTTGAGCCTGACCTGGCGCTGGTGAAGTATAAGAAGTTGGTCGGCGGCGGCATGATCAAGATCGTCAATCAGACTGTGCCTACGGCGCTGTTCAAGCTGGGTTACAGCCACGACCAGGCCGACGCCATTGTCAGCTACATTGACGCGACGGGCACGATTGAGGGCGCGCCGCACATCAAAGACGAACATCTGGCGGTGTTTGATTGCTCGTTCAAGCCGTCGAAGGGGACGCGGTCGATCGCGTACATGGGGCATCTGCGCATGATGGCGGCGGCTCAGCCGTTCATCTCCGGAGCCATATCGAAGACCGTCAATCTGCCGGAGAACGCCACCGTGGAAGACATCATGGAGGCTTATCTCCAGGCGTGGAAGCTGGGCATCAAGGCGGTGGCTGTTTATCGCGACGGCTGCAAGAAATCGCAGCCGCTCTCGGCCGCCGGGACCAAGACGGCGAATTCCAGTAAGGACGACGCGCGCGTTGCCGCGCCACAAGTTGAAGAACCGAACCTGAACGCGCCTCCGCGTGCGGTACGCCACAAGCTGCAGGAAGAGCGCGCCTCGATCACGCACAAATTCAAAGTGGGCGACCACGAGGGCTACATCACCGTGGGACTCTATCCCAACGGCGAGCCTGGCGAACTTTTCATCACCATGGCGAAAGAAGGGTCAACCGTTTCCGGGCTGATGGACAGCTTCGCGCTGGCCGTCTCCATCGCGCTGCAGCATGGCGTGCCGCTGAAACTGTTCTGCGAAAAGTTCGCGCACACCCGCTTCGAGCCCAGCGGATGGAGCGGCAATCCCGAACTCGGCTACGCCAAGTCGATCATGGACTACATCTTCCGCTGGCTGCAGATGCGCTTCCTCACCGGGCAGCAGCAGATGCTGTTTGAGAGCTTCAGACCGCGGGTTGCAGAGCTCGGGCCTCATGAAGGAACCGTCAGTCAGGACGCGGCGTCCGGCGTCCGGCGTCCGGAAGCCGGAAGCCGGGAGCCGGGAGCCGGCTCTGTCCACGCCGCCGACGCGCTCTCGGGCATCGTCGACATGGGCGACGCCCCCAGCTGCAGCTTCTGCGGCAGCATCATGACCAGGAATGGGAGTTGCTACCGGTGCATGAGCTGCGGGAGTACGAGCGGATGCAGCTAGGCCCTGCATTGTGTGAGTGGTCTTCTTCCAGGGACCCGAAACGGTTCGCCAACACGCTCCCGTCGTGATGTGTCGTCTGCGCCACGGTGGAAGAGCGGCCCTTTCAGGGCCGCGTTAACGGGCGAGGATTCTGCGGGCTTTAGCCCCCGCGGTCGTTTTCCCCTGCGGCCGGGGAGAACGATTCACGGGGGCTGAAGCCCATAACTCACAACGACACTTTACGCGGCGCTGGAAGCGCCGCTCTTCCACGTGACTTCACGCGTCCGTGACGATTCTCAGGGTGGGCTTTTCGCGATTTTCGAAAGGTGGACGGACCTCGTCGGAGAAGATTCCCGCGAAGTGCTCCGCCCGCTTGCGCCACCGTGGAAGAGCGGCCCTTCCAGGGCCGCGTTAACGGCGGAAACTGATGCGGGCTTTAGCCCCCGTGGTCGTATTTTTCTGCGGCTCCCGAGGACGATTCACGAGGGCTAAAGCCCTACCCTCACGGGATACCTGACGCGGCGCTGGAAGCGCCGCTCTTCCACGTCACTGCAACGTTCGTGGAGATCGCCGAGAGTGGCCGTGCCTTCGCATCGCATCACACTTACGACCTATTTCATTCCCATTCTGGAATCGATTTCTTCCCCGTGTGACGGACATCACAATCGATTCCCTTCTCACAACGCTACGATCCCGACCATGGACTCGCAACGTATGTTCTTTATCACGACCGTCACGTGGGGACGCATGCCTATCTTTCGGCTCGAGGCTCGGGCGCGGCTCCTGATCGATGTTCTCCTTGACTATCGCGGACAAGGGAAATTCCTGCTGCACGAGTTTGTCGTGATGCCGGACCATGTTCACGTGTTGCTCACGCCGGCACCGGAGATATCCCTGGAGCGGGCAGTGCAATTCATCAAGGGCGGATATTCGTATCGTCTTCGGAAGAAGGAGAATATTCAGGTGTGGCAGGAGAGTTTTACGAATCACCGGATTCGGGATGCGGAGGATTATCGGAGACATTGCGAGTACATCCGATTGAATCCGGTGCGCGCGAAATTGGTGCGAGAGGCGACGGAGTATGCGTATTCGTCGGCGAGTTCGGCGTTCGAGGCGATTGACGCGCCGGCGGGGACTGAAGCCCTCATCTCGAGAGGAATCCTGACGCGGCGCTGAAGCGCCGCTCTTCCACGTTACCGCGTGGGTTCGTGGCGGTCCGCCTACACCTCCGGTTTACATCCAACTTCCCTCTTCCATCCCTTCAAGGTTTTCCACAGAATCGGAAGTTTTTCCTCAGGAATCCTGCCTCGCATCGAGGGCCGCGTGCGTCTGATTTTGCGTAACGTTCCGCTGCCGGAGTTCACTATTCATTAATTCTAGGGAGTGATTCTAGGAGCAATTCTAGGAGTGATCCGCTATGGCGCCTGGACTCGATGGTCTGAAACATATCGTTGTGCTGATGATGGAGAACCGGTCGTTTGACCACATGCTGGGCGCGCTGAAGGCGGTGAATCCGGCGATTGACGGGATTACGCCGAACCTTAGCAATCCGGATACGAATGGGAATCCGGTGCAGGTGCAGGCGCTGGCGCAGTTTCAGGGGCAGCTCGATCCTGACCCGGATCATCATTTTCCCGCGGTCGATTTGCAGATTTTTGGCGGGAACACGGCCGCAGGACGGCAGCCAACGATGGACGGGTTCGTCAAGAGCTACTTCAACCAGCAACAGGATGTGGGGCACTCGCAGAAAATCATGTATTACTTCACGCCCGACAAGCTTCCGGTGCTGACCACGCTAGCCACCGAGTTTGCCGTGTTTAACGGATGGTTCGCGTCGATTCCGGGGCCGACGATTTGCAATCGGGCGTTCGCGCATTATGGAACGTCTTTCGGCCAAGTCAGCATGGATATTTTTTATGTGAAGGAGCCCTACAAGAGCATTTATGAACGGTTGATCGGCGCGAATCCGGCACATACGGCGAAGTTGTATTACTACGACACGACCAGCTCGACCATGGAAGTGGTCAATCTGCTGCAGAACGAGCCCAAGCTGTTTGGCACGTATGAACAGTTCTTGTCGGATTGCGCCAGCGGGAATTTGCCGGAGTATTCGTTCGTCGAGCCGAACTACACCGATCACGATGGAGATAACGGGGCGGAGATCGCGAACGATCAGCATCCGGATCACAACATCCAAGCCGGGGAGTTGTTCATTGCATCCGTTTACAACGCGATCAAACAGAATGCGGCGTTGTGGCAGAGCACGGCGCTGCTGGTGGTGTATGACGAGCATGGCGGAATTTATGACCACGTGCCGCCGCCGAATTGCTCGCCGAACGCGCCGGATGGGCACACGGCTTCGGGCAACGATACCGGGACCGGAATGCCGTTTGGGTTTGACCGGCTGGGGGTGCGGGTGCCGGCGATTTTGATTTCACCGTGGGTGCCGAAAGGGACGGTGGTGGACGGGCGCGTCTTCGAGCATGCGTCGATTCCGGCGACGGTGACGAAATTCTTCCTGGGGAACTATCCGCAACGCACGGCGCGGGAGGCGGCGGCGGATACGTTTCTGGATTTGTTGTCGCTGAATGTGATGCGGCAGGATTGTCCGGATTTCAGCACCTAGGTCGAACGTTTAGAAACGCGCGGCTTGTGCCGCAGCCAGGAGATTTGCATGACAACGATAAAAGTTCCCCGGCCGCCGGAAAGTGCAATGGATCGCGACCGGCCGGTCAATGGGCTGCTGAAGGCGCAGATTCTGCATCTGCACGAGGCGGAGCGGAGGCTGCCGCTGCGGCACCACACCGATATTTACATCAATGCGATCAAGACCGAGGGCGAGGCGGCGGAGTATATCCGGCGGGTGACGGAGGCCATTCATGACGCGCACGCGGCCGCGGCGGCGAAACGAGTCAAGCCGAAGCGCAGGCGCACGATTGAGATTGCGGCGGTGGCCGACGATAACCCTCCTCCGAAACGCGGGAAGAGACGCAAGACCTAGTCCGTCAAGATTTGGGAGGGTGTATGCGGTGGAGTGTGGTGATTGCGCTGTGGCTTACGGGCGGTTTCGCGTTGGCCCAGGAAAACGCGTTGCAGGCCGATTTTCGCGGCGAGGGCAAGCGTCTCCGTGATGCATGCGGGACTCTTGGTTTCAAAGCCGCAGGCGGATGCGCGGAAGAATTGTTTACCGACCATCCTCTGCATATTGCGGCGGGAAGTATCGCGCCGCAAAACGGATTCGGTTTGGGTCCGGCGTTTGTGGCGCATCTCACTCCGAACGAAAGCTGGCGGTTGAGCTGGGATGCGGACGCGGTGGCTTCTACGAACGCGTCGTGGCGGGCCGGCGGATATATGAAGATTATTCATACGCCGGTGCAAACTATCCACGTGGGCGTTCCGTCGACAGCGAAGCCGGGCGAGAGTCCCGAAGCGGCCAAGCCCGCAAAGAAGGCGCAGATCAATCTCGTGCATCCCTACACCGTGTTCAATCTTTACGCGCAGGCGACTTCGCTGAACAAGGTTTATTACTTTGGAGAGGGCAACGATTCCACGCTAGCGGGGCAGTCGGTGTTCGGCATGACGCAAACCATCGTGGGCGGAAATGCGATCAAGCCGGTTTACGAATGGGCGGCGCTCAGCAAACTGAATCTGGCGCTGCTGGGGGAAATGAATGGACGGTTCGTGAATCTGAGGGGCGAAAATGGGCAGTCGATTCCGTCGATTCAGACGATCTACAACGAAGCGAGCGCGCCGGGACTGGCTTCGCAGCCAGGATTCATGCAGTCGGGCGAGGGTTTGCGCATCAAGCCGGCGTTGTTCCAGGATCACCTGCAATTGAATTATCTGGCGACCTTTCAGCAGTTTTTCGCGCCTGCGAACTCGCACTATTCGTTTTTGCGCTGGACGGTCGACCTGGGGCATACGGTTGCGCTCTACAGCCACTCGCCGTCTTACGGGCCCAAGGACACGAATGGGCCTGACGAATGCGCGGCCGCCGTGGGAGCGATCAAGTGTCCGCCAATTTCTTACTCGCGAAATCTTTCGGGGTCAGTGGGATTGCGGCTACTGCTTTCGGAGTCGATCCATTCGGCGACCAGCGCGGTGCCGTTTTATTTTCAGCAGACCCTGGGAGGGTCGGATGTGAACGGGAGCCCGGCGCTGGCGAGCTATCAGGACTACCGGTTTCGGGCGTCCAATCTGCTGCTGCTGCGCGGGAGCTTCGAGCATTCCATCTGGGGGCCGTTTGGATTTACTTTCATGGCCGACGAGGGGAGAGTGGCGCAGGCTCGTGCGGACGTAGGATTCGATCGTCTGAAGCACAGCTTCGCGACTGGATTCACGCTCCGGGCTGGCGGCTTTCCCATGATCTTCGTCACCTTTGCCTGGGGAGGCAGCGAAGGCAGCCACACAGTTTTCAATATGAATACGGCGCTTCTGGGAGGGTCGGCGCGGCCGCTCCTGGACTGATCGGGACAGTGCGTGACGACGTCGGACTTCAGACCTCGGCCTTCGGGCTTCGGGCTTCAGGCTTCGGCCCCAGGAACTATTTTGACGGCTTTGCGGGCTTGGTGGCTTCGCTGGCCGTGGCGGCGGGAGCGGGGGTGGAGTCCGCTGCGGGCGGGGATTTCTTCGGCGGCGGTTTCTTGGCGGCTTCGGCTCGCTTGCGTTCCTGGTAGCGGCGATCGTGGAATTGCTGGTCGGAGGCTTGTTTCTTCATGGCTTAATCATGTCACAGATCGGGGCCGTAAGGCTGGGGGCTGAACGGTTCCTAAAATACGAGTAACCCAAAGGAGCACGACTTTGGGAATGAAACCTACCTAGGCTTTGCGACGCGGGTAAACTATACTTAGTTTGTTATGGCAAAGGCCACGACCAAGTCGAAGTCCGCGATTGACACCCTGGTTGAGTCGTTCACCCGCCTTCGGGATGAAGCGAAGGAGCGGATGTCGAAAGACGAGTTTCGGGAAGCGGATGAGAAATTCCATCAGCTTGCTAACAAAGTCCGCGCTTCTCGCGGACGTAAACGCGAAACTGCATAATCGATTCTTGCAGTTCTTCCTTTCCAATGTCCGGTTTGTAGTTCTTCAACGCTGCGACAAAGTCATCCTCAGTTCCATATTCCAAGATGTCGCTTAGATCCTGCTGGAATTGTTGTTCGCGGCGAACGGCTTCCGCGTCGGTTCGGTCTTCTTTGCGTGGTTTCCATCGACCCGCCATATTCTTGACCGCCTCCTATGACATGGTCGCCAGCGTTTATTTGGCCAATTATCCGTACATCTTAGGCGGATACTACCCCGTCATTGCTTCCCCTTCCCACCTGTGGTAGCCTCATTCCGGAGGGTCACTTTGCAGGACAAAGTACCTGCCGGACTGGATCGCAAGGAAACGGAAATCTACAGGCAGCTTGATCCAGGGCGGCTCCCCAGACACATCGCCATCATCATGGACGGCAACGGGCGCTGGGCCAAGCGGCGCCACATGCCGCGCGTGGCCGGACATCGCGCCGGGGTCACGGCTGTGCGCTCGACCGTGGAAACGGCGGCGCGCATCGGCATTGGGGCGCTCACGCTCTATGCGTTTTCCGAGGAAAACTGGAAGAAGCGTCCCAAGAGCGAAGTGGATTTTCTGATGCGGCTGCTCAGCCGCTATTTGAAAGCCGAAGTGCCGACGCTGAACAAGAACAACATCCGCCTGGAATATATCGGGCGGCAACAGCAACTGCCGGAAGATGTGCAGGAGCGCATGGCCTGGGCGCGGGAAGCCACGGCGCGGAATCCCGGCATGGTGCTGACGCTGGCGCTGAATTACAGCGCGCGCAGCGAACTGGTGGACGCGTTCCGGTCGATGGTGCACGCGGCCGCTCAGAACGGCGGCGTCGAACATCTGCGCATTGACGAAGAGATGGTCGGGCGGCATCTTTACACCAGCCACCTGCCTGATCCGGATCTGGTGGTGCGCACTTCGGGCGAGATGCGGCTGAGTAATTTTTTGTTGTGGCAGCTGGCTTATGCCGAAATTTATGTCACGCCGATCCTGTGGCCGGATTTTCGCGGCGCGCACCTGCTCGAAGGGATTGCCGAGTATCAGAAGCGCGAGCGGCGGTACGGCGGGCTGAATCATGGGGATGGGCACGAGCTGGAAACTTCTTCTGCGTCACACGAGCGAAAATCCTAACCACAGAGGACACTGAGGAACACAGAGGCTGCGAAGTCCTCTGTGATTCCCTGTGACCTCTGTGGTTTAAATCTTGAATTCGTGCAAATATCGTAGCAGCGGCGGCTGAGGCCACGGCCATTGCGAGTCCTCCACTTCCCTTGCTGAAGCGCATTGCGACTGCGGTTGTTCTGATTCCGATTGTGCTGGCGCTGATCCTGCGGGCGCCGGCGCCGGTGCTCGCCGTGGTGGCGGCCGTGGTGGCGCTGCTGACTATTCGCGAATTCCTCAAGCTCACGGAATCTTATGCAGTGCAGCCGATGAGGCTGCCGACTTATATTTTCTCTGGTGTGTTTTTTCTGCTGCTGGCGGTGAATCCGGGCAACGAAAAGCCTGTACCCGCGACGGCGACCTTCATCTTTGTCGCGGGGGCGGCCGCGGCGCTGGCTCCGTTTATTTTTCTGAGCATCGGAATGCGGCGCGCCGACCTTCGCGCGGGATATCCGGCGGCGGCGGCGGCAGCCTTTGCCTTCACTTACATCGCCCTTCCCATGGGGATGCTGGTGCAGCTGCGCGAGTTGTGGGCGGGGGCGTTTTACGTGCTGTATCTGCTGCTGGTGGTTTGGGCGGGAGACATCTTCGCTTATTTCGCGGGTAAGTCGATAGGCCGGCATCTGATGGCGCCGCGTATCAGCCCCAAGAAAACGTGGGAGGGCGCGGCGGCGTCGCTCGTGGCCAGCATCGGCGTGGGCTGGTTGATGTTTGGCCATGCGGAGAGGATCAGTTCGGCGCTGCTGAGTTGGGGAATGATTACGCGGCGCGACGGATTGTTTGGGCTGGAGACGCCTGCCATGGGTCCGGTCATTCTTCTGACGGTCGTAATTAATATCGCGGCCCAGCTGGGCGATCTGGTCGAATCACTCATCAAGCGCGGGGCTGGCGTCAAGGATTCGGGCGCGCTTCTGCCCGGCCACGGCGGCATGCTAGACCGCATTGACGCGCTGCTGTTTGCCGCTCCGGTGCTGTGGTGTTATGCGGCGTGGCGGGTGATGCAGTGACGCGCATTTTAGATTGTAGATTTCAGATTTCAGATTGAAAACCACCCCGAGCCTTTGACTCGAAATCTACAATCGACAATCTGCAATCTAAAATAGAGTCCTTCAGCGGGCTCGGGCTCCCGGCCATATCCCGCCCAAGAGCAGCCGGAAGCGCGTAAAATAGAAGTTCTGTCCTTATGAAACGCATCGCCATCCTCGGCTCCACCGGCTCCATCGGGCGCAGCACGCTCAGCGTGGCGGAAGCTTATCCCGAGCGCTTCGAGATAGTGGCCCTGGCCGCCGGCGGAAACCTGGAGGCGGCGTTGGAGCAGGCGCAGCGCTGGCATCCGCGCGTGATTTCGATGGCGGCCGAGGGCGACGCGGACGCTCTCGGCGCTCGCCTCAAAAAAAACGGCCTAAGCGGGATTGAAGTAGTCCACGGTGCCGCGGGCGCCGTCCGAGTCGCGACTCATCCCGAGGTCGATTTTGTGGTCAGCGCCATCGTCGGAGTCGCCGGGCTCGAGGCCACTTACGAGGCGGTTCGCGCCGGCAAGATTGTTGGCCTCGCCAACAAGGAATGCCTGGTCGCCGCCGGAGAGCTGATCACTGCCGAGGCGCGTAAGCAGGGCAAGCCGCTGCTGCCGATCGACAGCGAGCACAACGCGGTGCATCAATGCCTGCGTGGCGGGCGCATGGAGGAAGTCGAGCGCATCTGGCTGACGGCTTCCGGCGGGCCGTTTTTGAGCACTCCGCGCGCGGAGTTCGATTCCATCACCGTGGAGCAGGCGCTCAACCATCCTACCTGGAAGATGGGGCGGCGCATCACCATTGACTCGGCTACGCTGATGAACAAGGGCTTCGAGGTGATTGAGGCTTGCCGGCTTTTCAACCTGCCTCCAAACAAGGTGCAGGTCATCGTGCATCCGCAGTCGACCATTCATTCCATGGTCGAGTTCATCGATGGCAGCATCCTGGCGCAGTTTTCGGTCACCGATATGCGCCTGCCGATCCTTTACGCGCTAACATATCCGGAGCGGATTGCGTCGGAGATGCGCTTTCCGGTGAGTGACTTGCGTCATCTGGACTTTTGCCCACCGGACATGAGTAAATTTCCTTGTCTCCGTTTGGCCTACGAGGCGGCGGAGGCTGGCGGCGCGAAGACGGTCGCGCTGAATGCCGCCGATGAAGTCGCGGTGGCCGCGTTTCTGGAAGGCACCATCCGGTTTAACGACATTCCCAGGATCATCGAAGGTGTGCTTTCGCGAACCAATTCCGGCACCTTGGAGTCTATTGGGAATGTGCTTCAAGCCGACGCCGAAGCCCGCCGATGTGCTCAACAGCGGGTTGGGGAGCTTGTTAAGGCGGATTTAAGCAAGGCCGACGGGAACAAAATTGCGTCATCCCGGGCAACTTCTTTAGTTTGATTTTCGTATCTAACACGGTGGGGGAGTACGTACTTCTATTATGCCTGAGTTTCTAAGTCCGCTCGCTTATCTCTACGTTGTCCCAGTTCTGGGCTTCATGATCCTGATCCACGAGTTCGGCCACTATGCCGTGGCCAAGCTGCTGGGAGTGCGGGTCGAAGTGTTTTCCATCGGTTTCGGCAAGCGGCTGATCGGCTTCCGCAAGGGAGATACCGATTACCGCATCGCCGCCATCCCGCTCGGCGGCTACGTGAAGATGAGCGGCGAGAACCCGATGGATGAGCGCACGGACGACCCCGGCGAATTTATGAACCACTCGCGCTGGCACCGGTTCCTGATCGCCATTGCCGGGCCGACCATGAACATCCTGCTGGCCGTGTTCCTTCTGACCACGGTTTACATGGTGCATTACGAGTACCCGGTTTTCATGGACAAGCCGGCAGTGATCGACGGGGTGCGCAAGGGATCGGCGGCGGCTCAGGCCGGCATCCTGCCGGGCGACCGCGTGGTGAAGGTCGACGGCATCACGAACCCGACTTGGGAACAATTGCAGCCGCGAGTCTTTATCAGCCCGAATCAGCCGATTGCCATCACCATCCAGCGCGGAGATCAATTGCTCGAAAAGACCATCGTGCCCAAGCCGGTGACCACGTCAGAGGTGGGGTCGGCGGGGTGGTATCCGGCGGAGCCCGTCACCATCGGCCGGCTGGAGCCTGATATGCCTGCCATCAAAGCAGGCTTGAAAGAGAACGATAAAGTCGTGGCCATGAACGGCCAGCCGCTGGGTTCGATCGACGAGATGATCGAGCGCCTGCAGGAAACCAAAGATCAGCCGGTCGAGCTGACCGTGCTGCGGGGAAGCCAGAGTTTAAATTTCCGGATGCAGGCCGTGCTTTCGAAGACGGAAGATCCGAAAGAACAGCGCTACCGGCTGGGCTTTCTGAACCAGGAAGAAACCAAAGTGACGCAGCTGCCCTTCTCGCAAGCACTGCGGCTCTCGCTCGAAGAGAATAAAAAATATTCTCTCCTGCTGCTGGAGCTGGCCAAGAAGATCGTGGAGCGCAAGATTTCGCTGAAAGCCGTCTCCGGCCCCATCGGGATCGCGCAGGAGACCGCCTACCAGGCGCAGCAAAAGGGCTGGACGCCGCTGATGGGCCTGACCGCCGGCATCAGCCTGAACCTGGGCATCTTCAACCTGCTGCCCATTCCCATTCTCGATGGCGGCGTGATCATGTTCCTCTTGATCGAGAGCCTGATGCGCCGTGACATCAGCCTGCGTATCAAGGAACGCATCTACCAGGCGGCGTTCGTGTTCCTGGTGTTGTTTGCCGTGATGGTGATTTATAACGACATCATGAAGACGATCCCAGGGCTGGCGGACCGATTGCCGTAAGTTCCATAAGATTTAATTGGAAGAAACGGGCGGAGAGTTCAACTCTCCGCCCGTTTTTTGTGTGCTCCACTCGAGCCGATCAGTCAGCCGCCTTGGCGTGCGGCGGCGTGGCCATGGCCGCTCGGACGCTGGCGACGATGTGGTTGGCTGGCTTTCCAGCGGCGACGTCGGTGAGAATCGCGCTGAAGATTTTTCCTGCCAGCGAAACTGTCCAGGGAGCGATGTGCGCCAGTTGCGCCGGCTGCACCCCTCCGCCGAATGGATCATCGCTGGTGATGCCGTTAGGCAAGGCCTGCACCGCAGCCTGGAAGTTGGTCCATGCGCTGGAGGCCGGGTTGTTGGTGAGGTTGGCGTAGAGTTGTGCGAGCGTGCCGCCGGCGCCGAGCACCACTAGCCCCTGGGCGATATTGCCGAGGCTGTAGCTCTGACTCATCAGCCAGGAAAGAAAGGCCATGCCGCACCCGATGCTGTCACCATCCTGGTCGGTGGGGTCAGTCTGGTTGACGTAGTCGGGCATGCCGTCCTGCACCCACTGCGGCGCGGTGGAGAAATCGGAGAGCGCGTTGTTTCCGATGACGGCGGCGCACCAGCGCGACAGGGCTTCTCCGGTGCTGACGCCGCACAGGTTTCCGCCCATCGAGCATTCGCTGAGCTCGGCTTCAAACAGCGCCGAGACCCGCGCCGAGTTTCCGAACGAAGCGCAGACTTCGATCGCGGCTCCAGTGTTGTAATCACAGCCCATGTGGTCGGCGCCGCCGGTGCCGTCGGTGGCATTGCCCAGCGCAAAAATAATCACGCTGACGGGGCCCCCGGTGGTGCCGAAGATGGCGTCGTTGGCGGTGGCGACGCGATCGGCATCGTTGACCAGGTCTTGCGCGTTCTGCAGGGCAGGAGCGCCCAGCGTGGGATCCACGTACACGGTCACGCGCCCGCTCGGACTTGTTCCCACAAACTGCGAGTTGCCTTGAAAACTGGGCCACTGCGGCGCTGCCGGACCGTCCCGGCGAACGCCCTGCCGCTTCTTCCTGATGGATTTCGCTTTCAGAGGGTGATGCATTGGAAACCTCCATTCTGCACAAAGTTATGGTGGAGCTTCGCCTGTGTTCCGGGCTCGGCCCTTCTTCCTGAGCATTCGACCCGAACGTTCTACTGGCTGATTGGATGAACTGGCGAGGCAAATAGTAGACCCGCCTGCAGGATGGTGCGAAAAAAATGCGCTCCGTTTCACGCGAGAAGGCTTAAGTCTTACGGCGGCAAGGGCCTGGTTTTTGGAAGCAGTGGCCGGTGGACGGTGGCTGCTGATCGGTGGTGGCGACTCACTGCATGGTAAAATATAGGTTCCCATGGCTGATATCCGACGTAGAAAGAGCGTGACTGCCGTCGTTGGCGGCGTGCGGGTCGGGTCGGATGCACCGATCGTGGTGCAGTCGATGACCAATACCGACACGGCGGACGTGGCTTCGACCGTGCAGCAGGTTGCGGCGCTGGCCCGCGCCGGGTCCGAACTGGTGCGCGTCACCGTGAACAATGACGACGCCGCGGCCGCCGTTCCCCACATCGTGGAACAGCTCGACAAGCAGGGCGTTCGGGTTCCGATCATCGGCGATTTTCATTACAACGGCCACGTGTTGCTCACGAAGTATCCCGAGTGCGCTCGCGATCTGGCCAAGTACCGCATCAATCCCGGCAATGCCAGCATTGGAAAAACGGGCGACTCCAACTTCCGCACCATGATCGAAGTGGCTGTGAAATATGAAAAGCCAGTGCGCATCGGCGTGAACTGGGGATCGCTCGATCAGACGCTGCTAACGCGCATGATGGATGAAAATTCAGCGCTGGCCGAGCCTAAGGATGCCCGCGAAGTCACCATGGAAGCCATGGTTGTCAGCGCGCTGAATTCCGCCGACCTCGCCCAGAAATTCGGCCTGCGCCCCGACCAGATCATTCTCAGCGCAAAAGTCAGCGGCGTGCAGGATTTAATCGACGTCTACCGTGCGCTGGCGGCGCGCTGCAACTATCCGCTGCATCTCGGCCTGACCGAGGCGGGAATGGGCGCGAAAGGCGTGGTCGCGTCGAGCGCCGCCATGGGCGTGCTGTTGCAGGAAGGCATTGGCGATACCATTCGCGTTTCGCTGACGCCCGCACCGGGCGGCGACCGCACCGAAGAAGTTCGCGTGGCGCAGCAGATTCTGCAATCCATGGGCATTCGCAGCTTCACCCCGCAAGTTACCGCCTGCCCCGGCTGCGGACGCACCACCAGCACTTTTTTCCAGGAAATGGCCGAGCAGATCCAGACTTACCTGCGCGAGCAGATGCCCGGCTGGAAAGGCCGCTACGTGGGCGTGGAAGAAATGAAACTCGCCGTCATGGGCTGCGTGGTCAACGGCCCTGGCGAATCGAAGCACGCCAACATCGGCATCTCGTTGCCGGGAACGTTCGAAGAGCCCAAGGCTCCGGTCTACGTGGATGGACGCCTGTTCACCACGCTGAAGGGTGACCGCATTGTGCCCGAATTCATCGAGATCCTCGATGAATATGTCGACTCGCACTATGCGGCGAGACAAAACTCTAAAGAGGAAATCCCCGCCAGAGTCTAAAGCGACGATCTAGCTTAGCGATCTCAGCCTAACAATCCCGCCTATCGCCCGCCCAGCAGGAATATCGGATTCTGCTGGGGCGCCGCATTGGATGTGGTGCCTGTGCCGAACGGTGTCAGCAGATCGAGCACCAGGGTGTCTGCGGGAATGTTCGATCCGGCATTGTTGACGTTGCTGTCGGTCGCGTTGATGATGGCGACGGAACCCGCATCGCAAACGCCGACGTAGACGCGGCTGCTATCGGTGGCGGCAACGGCGGACACGCGGAAGCGGGTCGCGAAGCGGGAAGCCGACCCAACCGGCGGGGTTGGCAGCACCGGCACCAGGCCCGGAAAGTAGGGGCTGAATCCCGTAAGGCCGAAAGCCGGAACGCAATTTGCCACTTCGGGCACGGCAACGGTCCCGCTGGGGAAGGCTGAGATCGTGCTGGTGACGGTGGTCGTCGGCGCGTCGAGCACTGTCACCGACGCGGTCACGACGCACGCTGGAGCAGAAGCGGTTGAAGTCGGAACGGTGAAATTCGGGTCCGTGCAGCCCGGCGCCCCGCCTGAAACCAGTTGATAGCTTGCGATATAGGCCCGTGTGCCATCGGGCAGCGCCGCCACCGACATGGGACAGGGATTGACGCAGGACGGATAGTTTGGGCCGGAGTCGGTCGCGAGGACAATCGTATTCATCAGCGACGGCAGGTTCCCCACCACCGAAAAAATATAGACCGTGCTGGTGTTCGGGTTGGTGACGTAGAGCCGGTTCAGATTCGGGTCGTAAAGAATGTAGTTGGCTCCAATTCCCACGGACACGCTGCCTGCCACCGTGTCGTTGGTCGTGTTAATTGTCCAGAGTTGGCCATCGCCTTGGCTCAACGCGTAGAGCAGTTGGCCGTCGCCGCGCGCCACCAGCCACACCGGCGTCGTCCCAGTGAATCCCCCCACTGCAGGATTCGGTGTCATGTCGACCGTGTTGAAACTGGAAACGATGTTGGTGCCTTGATTGGCCACGTAGAGCTTGTTGCCGCTGAGCGTCTGCACCTGCGCCAACGCAACCGGATGCGATCCGGCGGGAAGGTAAACGATGTTGGTGACCGCGTTGCTCGCGGCGCTGACAACGGCGATCGAGTCCGTACTATCCAGATTGCAAGCTGGCGTCTGCTTCAACAGACCCTCCGCCCCGTAGTTGGCCACGTAGACAGTCGTATTCTGCGAGGCCGCGACGAAATCCGGCAGATAAGGACAGAAGAAGTCTGGCGCGTTGAGCGCGGGATTAGGCACAAAGTTGGGCAGGCTGACCACGGTCGTCGACCCGATCCCGCTGGACCCGGTCGAACCCGAAGCCGGGACGAACGACGCGATCGTATCGACTCCATTCGCAAGCACGCTGCCCGCCGTGGCCACATATACCCGGCTGTCATTGGGCAGGCTTACACCATGAGTTGGATTCGCGCCGCTGAGCGTGCCGTTCACCAGGCGGGCTGCGCCCAGGTCGCTGTCGCCCGAGACGTCGATCTGCATGCCCGAACCGGGGCCGTAGACCAGCGTCGGAATGACATTACCGGGATTATTGGGGTCCGGGGCGAGCCCGTAGTAGGCGTTGGTATTGAGTGAAAATACGGCGTGAAAATTGCCGGGAGATGGCGGAATATTGGCGATCGGAATAACCACCGGGCGGTAGATCTGGCCGCAGGCGAGGCAAATCATGGTCGCAATCACGGTCGCCGCCAGCCAGCCCTTGTGTCGAGAACTCATCAGCACCCCAGGAGAAGGAATCTAAAGTTTGAGCGATTCGACGAAGCGACTATTGTAAACAGTGCCGGCGATCCGCGCAAAAGAGCGGGCTTCGGCTTTGGACCTCGGACCTCAGACCTCTGATCCCTGACCTCTGACCTCTGACCTCTGACAGGGATGCGCCACACGTTACGTTGAGATGCCCGAGTTCCGTGGGGCGACGCGGAACGTCGAAGACGAAATTCGGAAGAGCGGAATGCGCTCGGAGCCGAAGGCAAGAAGACTGAAAGGCCGAGGATTTAGGATAAGTGCTGAAGCCCGAACGCCGAAGCCCGAAGCCCGCTTCTCACCTTGAGTGCCGAAGCCGGAAGCCGAGAGCCGGAAGCCGCTCTTCTCACCGTCGGCGTGATTTGGCTGCCGCGGCTGGCGCATCGTTGCCAGCTGTTGCGGCCGGCTTCTTCCTGCCTTCCATTTGTGCCAGGCTCTGTTTCAGAGCGGCCATCAGGTCCACCACCGGGGCCAGCTTCTTGGGCTGCTCGACTTCGGCCACTTCTCCGCCTTCGAGTTTCGTTTCGATCAGCTTCTTCAAGTTTTCCTGGAAGTTGTCTTTGTATTTTTCCGGATTCCATTCGTCGGCCAGCGCCTCAATCAACTGGTGCGCGACTTTCACTTCCGCTTCTTTGAGTTCGACATCGGGCGCGCCGAAGCCTTCCACCTTCTTCACTTCCTCGGCGTAGTACATGGTGTGCAGCATCAGTCCGCCTTCGTGCGGACGCAGAAACACCGTGTACTCGCGATTGTGCATAGTGATCTGCGCGATGGCCACGTATTCGCTTTCTTCCAGAGCCTTGGTCAGCAGCGCATAGGGGCGACGTCCGGCTTCTTCCGGCATCATGTAATACGACGACTCGAAATATACGGGATCGACTTCGTCGGTCTTGACGAACTCGAGAATCTCCATCGTCTTGGCGGTCTGCGGCTCGATCTTCTTGATCTCGTCGGGCTCGATGATGATGTATTCGTCTTTGCGGAATTCGTAGCCCTTCACCATGTCGCTGCGCTCGACGACGACGCCTTCCGCCTGGCAAATGTATTGCTGCTTCAGCCGCGACTTGTCGGTGCGATGCAGCATGTTGAACGAAATACCCGAACTGCGCGCCCCCGAAAACAAGCGCACCGGCATGGAGATAAGTCCGAACGTCAAGTGACCCGACCAGACCGAAGATGGCATAGTTCCCCTCATGGTCGATCCCGAAGCGGCCACAGAGGCCGCCTTTCAGGACCGCGAAGCTAAACGCAACAGCAGAAAGAGAGTTTAGCCCAGAACGCGCGCTTTGCACAAAACTTGGGGCACGAGGGGAATCGAAACGCCAAGCCCGACGGAATGAGGTCGATCAGTCCTGAGCACCATGGGTTGTAGTTAACTGAGCGGGTTCCACGCCTCCGCAGTTAAGGACCGTGCGCTGAACTCCAGATCGCTGTCCTCGCGGAAATTCGCTCGACCCAGTCGGAGTTTACTCTATAGTAACGTTGCGCCTCGATAGTCGCCACCGGCAACAGTAAAGTTAACGGCGCGTCCAACAGGGGCACGGCGCCATAGCTGGCGTACCATCCTTCGACGCTTTCATTCTTGGCGTCGATGACCAGCACGACGCCGCCTACCTCCTCCACGGCTAACCAGCAGCGTCGACCCGCCGCGAGCAGAAGTTGTCCGCCGATTCCCCGTCCTTGGAAGCTGCGGTCCACGGCGAGGCGTGCCAGGCGGAAGCCCGGCACGTCGTGTCGTGCTGCCGTTGCCCGCCGACGGGATGACGATATGCACCGTCATCGGTGCAATGACAACCTAAGAGACTGGGCCCATAGAGACTTACAAGCGCACAGCCTTGTGCGAAACTACGATGTTAAGTGGTTTATTATCAATCACTTAAATACGTGAGATAAATCGATTAAACAGCCCGCTGGCGACCCCCGAAACGGGGGTGACCTCCAGCCCGAGCCAGGGGCTCGGGCTGCGACCTGAGCTTTGGGAAGCTCCGCAATGGCCCTCTCCGCCAGCACCGGCCCCCGGCGCCAGTTGCGCGGCCGTCCTTCTGAGGGCGTCCTTCTGAAACCGGCTCGGCCGCTGCGTCATCTGTAGACAGGACCGCCTATCTTATCGACGAAGACAAATCGACGGAGACTGAATGAGCGACCTGAGCTATCCCATCGGCAAGTTTCACTACGAAGGACCTTTAACCGACGACCAGAAACTGAAGCTTGTGGACGACATTGCCCAGGCGCCCCACAAGCTGCGGGCCGCCGTTTCGGGCCTCTCGCCCCAACAGCTCGACACGCCTTACCGCCCTGGCGGATGGACCGTGCGCCAGGTTACGCACCATGTGCCGGACAGCCACATGAACGCTTACATCCGCTTCAAGCTGGCGCTCACCGAGGCCGAACCGACTATAAAGCCTTACGAACAACAACTTTGGGCCGAACTGGCGGACACCAGGTCGACGCCGGTCGAAGTATCCCTGACGCTGCTGGATTCTCTGCACGAACGCTGGGTGCGCCTGCTGCGCTCGCTCAAGCCGGAGGACTGGAAGCGTACCTTCCGCCATCCCGAGCTGGGCACGGTCAGCCTGGAGAAGAATCTGGCCCTTTACGCCTGGCATGGAAAGCACCATGTGACCCACATCACAGCCCTGCGAGAGCGGAATGGATGGTAGGGTATTGATTCTAAAATGGTTGGTAACGAAACTTAAGTGATCTTCCGGACCTTGGGCCATCTGGTAAGGTTGTCGCTGATGCGGGTTATGTTGCCATCTCGTCTTGACGGGCGGCGGTATGTGGTTGAAATGGCAGTGCTGCTGGCTCTTTCTGCGTTGAGTTTCGGGCAGAGCGCTTCGGCGGCCGCGGCTACGGCGCCGCAGGCCTCCTCGGACGCGGGCGACTCTTTGGGAGCGGCGGCCCGTAAGGCCAAGGCACAAAACGCGGTCCATGCCAAAAAGGTTTTCACGGACGAGGATATGGACGCCAAGGCGGGTCCGTTGCCTCGTTTGAAAATGGATGGGGCGGAAAACGCCGACGAGGTGATGGCCGCGATTGCCAAGTACAAGCTGACCCACACGCCTCAGCAAACGGAGGAGGCAGTGCGCGGCTGGTATGACCGGTACGACCAGGAACTGGCGGCTGCGATACAGGAAACGATCGACGTGAGGAGTCTGCGCTCGGCCAATATGAGCAACGGCAACGAACTTTGCCAGCACACCCAGGACTACGAGGACTACGCGCACTGCCAGAGCCGGCAAGTAGCCGAACAACGTGGGGCGCGGCAGGATCAGGCCGAAATCAACAACAACAACAATGTGGTGGTACGCATTCAACATTCCTTCATGAAGATTCGCGTCGGCCTCACCCAGAATGGCGTGCGTTACGACTGGTTCAAGGTTCGCACCAGCAACAACATCGACCGCTTCTGATGGTCTCGCTTGAGCCGTAGCCAGCTTAAGTCATCCTGGCTCGATCATCCCAGCTCGATCATCCCAGCTCAAGTCATCGCCAAATCAAGTCATGCCCAGCTTCCAGGACATGTAGCTGATCGCCTCGCGCAGGACGGCAAGCAGGCGCTGCGCCATGCTATGGGGCTTGGAGTCGGGGCGCGGGGCTACGTAGACGGGGCCGATGCCTTCATGCTCCAGCAGTTCGCGGATGCGGAACACGTGGTAGGCATCGCTCACGGCGACGCAGCTGTGCAGTCCGTTGGCGCGCATGATCACGGCTATGCGCACGGCGGACTCGGCGGTGTCGTGTCCCTGGGTTTCGGCGATCAAGTTTCGCTCGGGGACGCCGCGCTCCATCAGATGGGTGCGGCCTACTTCGCCTTCGCTGAATTTGGGATCGCCGCCAGCTCCGCCCGTGGTGATGATGACCGGAGCAACTCGGCTTTGATAAAGCGCGTAGGCATGATCGAGGCGGGCGCGATACACCGGCGACGGGTGCCCGGAATACTGCGCGGCGCCGAAGACGACAATGGCATCGGCGGGATGGGCCTGCTCGAGGGATGCGGTGTGAACCACGCGAACCGCGGTTAACGCCAGCCACGCCACAGCCACGGTGCCGACCAGGGCAGCCAGCCGCAGGAACCGCAGTCGCGAGCTTCGGTTAGCAGACCGGTTGGCGAACCGGGCGGCGGCAGAATCGTCTGTCATCCTTGGGCGAAAAACCTGGAAATCTCTTCCTTGGGAATGGCGCCCTCGCGGATGATTCGCCAGCGCGCCTCTTCATCGGAAAGATCGATAATGGTCGATGGAATATCACGGGGGGAAGTGCCGCCATCGACGATGATGCTGATGCGGCCGTGCAGTTGATCGTGCACCTGGTCGGCCGTCGTGCACTCTGCCGCGCCGCTCAGGTTGGCCGAAGTGGCGGTGATCGGAATGGCAGCCGCGGTCACTACAGCGAGCGGAATTTTTGCGTTGGGCACGCGCAGCGCGACGTTGCCGGTGTTGGCCGTTACTTTGAGCGGCAGGCGTGATCCTGCCTTGACGATGACCGTCAGCGGTCCGGGCCAGAACTTTCGCGCCAGGGCGTAGAACTCTTCGGGCAGCGATTTGGCCAGTTCCTCCGCCTGGTCCACGCCCTCGATCAACAGGGAAAGCGGCTTGTGGCGCGAACGGGTCTTGATGTCGTAGACCTTGTCGACGGCCCGCAGATTGAAAGGATCGGCTGCCAGTCCGTAGAACGTGTCGGTCGGCATGCCCAGCACTTCGCCCGCCCGGATCTGATCGGCGGCGTACTTCACCAGTGATGATTCCGGATTCTCGCTACTTATCTTGACGATCTCGGCGCGCACAGCGTCCCCTTCCCATTGGCTACAGCGTGGGTGAATTTAGAGTGTGAAACTTAACATCATACGGCAAACGGCAGCGGCCGGGACAGCAGCGTATCATTCGGTGAGGTTTCATCTTGGATTTTCTTAGGGCGGCAATGGAGCGGTACAATCTAGACAAATGATTTCAGATGCCCTATCCATCGCGGCCCTCGTAATGGCAGCATTGAGCTTGCCGTTGCTCCTCGTAGCTGTTTTCCTACCGTCGGGGCAACGAAAAAAGCTTCTGCACCGTCTCGGGCTCAAGTGGATCATCTGACTCCTTCGAATTAAGACATTACCTATCATGTCAGGCTGAAACGGCTGTTAGCCTCAGAATCGCGATAAGAACCGCGCCCCGACCATGACTGGAACGAAAGAATCCGCGCACCTCCAGCCGCGACTGCGGCGGATTGAGGGGCGCCACAATCCGCTGCTCAAACAGCTGCGACAGGCCTTTTCCCGCGCCCAGCGCACCGAAGAGGGCGACTGCGCCATCGAGGGCCTCCGCATGCTGGAAGAAGCAATCCGCAGTGGGCTGCGGTTTCGGGCGGTTTTTTTTCGAGAATCGGCGCGGGAGCGTGCGGATCGCCTGTTGCCGCAGATCGGCGCCCACGTGGAAACATTGTTGCTTCCCGATAAACTCTTCGATGCGGCGGTGCCCAGCGAAACACCGCAGGGAGTGGCCGCGCTGGTGCGACTGAAAGAATTCTCCCTGGACGATGTGCTGGAAAAAGAGCGCTTGCAATTGGGGCCGGTCGTGGCGCTGGCCGGACTGCAGGATCCGGGAAATCTGGGGACGATCATCCGCTCGGCGGAAGCTTTCGGCAGCGCGGGAATTATTCTGGGTGAGGGCACGGTCAGCCCTTTGAATGCAAAAGCTGTGCGCGCCTCGGCGGGATCGGTTTTTCGCCTGCCGGTGGTCGCAGCGCCGGCGGCGGGCGGATTAGAAGAGGTTGTCGCCAGGCTGCGCGCGCAAGGAGTGCGCCTGATCGCTACGTCTTCGCACAAGGGAACGCCGCTGGACCAGGCAAAGCTCACCGGCACGCTCGCGGTCTTCATCGGCAGCGAGGGATCTGGTTTGCCTCGCGGACTGATGACACAAATGGACGAGAGTGTGGCCATCCCCCACGCCGAGCAAGTGGAGTCGCTGAACGCCGGCGTGGCTGGGAGCATCGTGCTGTATGAGTCGGCGAGACAGCGCGGGTGACGGGGGTCAGGGGCTAGGGATCAGGCTGACGAACTCACTTACTGCCAGGCTAGATTCATGGCTGTGTTGTGATTGTTGAAGGTGACTTGCAGGGTCCTGGTATCTCCACTGGTGAAAGCGACGGAGATGGTTTTGGAGAGGTCGATGGATTGGTCGGCGGATTGAGCTCGCAGGCGGATGACATGAGCCCCCGATGGAACCTGGACGGTTTCGGAGTTGGCGCCATGGACGCCGTTGAAAACAATGAGGTGCTTCCGAACAATTCCATGGAGGGGCCGAGTGAGCGTCAGCTTGTCATCAATCCATAGTGAGAGAATCGCGTCCCTGAACTGATGCCGTACGGCTAAGTCCAGACTGGCGCTGGACGGCGAAGGCAAAGCGCGCGGTGGGGATTTGACCAGATTGGGGCGCTGGTGGGACTTGGCGGCAAGATTTCCCGCGACGGCTGGCGCAGTTGAGTGTGTGGAGGGAGGCGCAGCCGGCAGCGCGGCGGTCTCCGGCATTGGTTGCGCGCTGCCCAAGTTCTCCTCGCGGGGAGGGTTCGGACCAAAAGGGGGCCCGGTCTGAGCGGCGGCGATAGCTTTCCGCGAAGGGGCGAATCTTTCGAACGGGTTTCCGGCGAAAAGGACGAGTAGAAGCATCAGCGCCGCGCCCACGATCAGGCCCCGCAGCGGAGCTTCGCGCAGCGCCCGATACACCGATGGTTTTCCTGACACAGGAGCCCGGTTTGCCACTGCGGCCAAAGCTTTTCGCGAACCCGCGGCATTCAAGGAGGTTGTAGTCGAGCCCGGTTGTTGCTGTTGCAGTTGCTGCAAGTCGGCGGCAAAGTCCGAGCCCCGCTGGTAGCGGGAATTGGGATCTTTCGCGATGGCGCGCGATATCACCGCATCCAGGGCCCGGGGCAGATCAAGGACGAGGGCGCGGACCGGCACTGGTTCGCGATTCACCACTTTGAAGCAAACCGTGGTGGCACTACTTCCGGGAAACGGCGAATGCCCCGTGACCATGGAATAGAGAATCACGCCCAGGGAAAACAAGTCGGCGCGTCCATCGACGCGTTCGCCCGAGAGTTGCTCGGGAGCCATGAATGCCGGAGTGCCGACCACACGGCCGGGTAAAGTGTGTTGCGCCAGATTCAGCTTGGCGATGCCCAGGTCGGCAATCTTGGCGTGGCCATCCGCAGTGATGAGAATGTTGGCCGGCTTGATGTCGCGATGGACGACGCCTTGCGCGTGCGCGTAATCCAGAGCGCTGGCGATTTCCTCGGAGAGGCGCAGAGCGTCGGCCAGGGGCAGCTTTTTCTGGCGGGAAAGAATCCGGTTCAGAGACTCGCCGGTGACGTACTCCAGCACGATGTAAGGATTGTGGGACTCGGGATCTTGGCCAGCATCAAAGATGGCAACGATGCCGGGATGGTGCAAGCGTCCGGCGGCCTGGGCCTCGTAGAAAAATCGCTGGCGGTATTCCTCGTCTTGCTCCTGCCCCTGCAGCAAGATCGTCTTCAGCGCGACCAGGCGATCGATCTGGGGATCGCGCGCCTTGTAGACGACACCCATGGCGCCGCGGCCTAACTCGCCGACGATCTCGTAGCGGCCAAACCGTTTGATCTCTCGATTCTGCATGGGCAAGTGCGGGGACTACGGGCACACTGGTAGCCTGTCTCGGTGGGGAGGGACTCCCAGCATGGTATCGCCGGGTGAGGGTCATCCCAACCATATGTTTGTTCTGGATTGGTTACGCCGGTAACGACAGCAGCATTACGCCGAGGGGCAGGGGTCAGGGGGCAGGGGTCAGGGGGCAGGGGGCAGGGGTCAGGGGGCTGACGCCGTTTTTCAGCCTGTGGTGAAATAGATTCCGTGAACCTTTTTCAGCCCATTCCGAATGCAAGCAGCGCCGACCGGACTAATCCGCTGGCGGATCGCATGCGGCCGCGGACGCTTGAGGAATACGTTGGGCAGGAGCACCTGGTGGGTCCGGGCAAACCGCTGCGGGCGCAGATTGAGCGCGACGATACAGGATCGATTTTATTTTGGGGACCTCCGGGTACGGGCAAGACCACGCTGGCCAAGATTATTGCCAGCATGACCAAGGCGGAGTTCATCGAATTCTCGGCCGTGCTGGCCGGCATTAAGGAAATCAAGCAGGTGATGGCCGACGCCGAACGGGCGCGCCAGTACGGCACGCGGACGATTGTTTTTATTGACGAGATTCATCGTTTCAATAAAGCCCAGCAGGACGCATTCCTGCCGCACGTGGAAAAGGGAAACATCCGACTGATCGGGGCCACTACGGAGAATCCGTCGTTCGAAATCAATTCTGCATTGCTCTCGCGCTGCCGCGTGTATGTGCTGAAGCCGCTTGCCGAAGAGCAGATTGTGGAATTGTTGCGACGGGCGCTCGCCGACGAAACCCGCGGACTGGGAACCATGAGGCTGAGCGCTTCCGACGATGCTCTGAAGAAAATCGCGAGTTATACCAGCGGCGACGCTCGCAGCGCCTACAACGTGTTGGAAGTTGCGGCCTCGCTGGCCAAATCCCCACTTCCCGCAAAAGACGCGAGAAATGGGGTACCCGCAGACGGAGCACCCGAGATCACCGGCGATATTGTTCGCGACGCTCTGCAGAAACGCATCCTGCTCTATGACAAGTCCGGCGAAGAGCATTACAACCTGATCTCGGCGCTGCACAAGTCGGTGCGGAACAGCGATCCCGACGCCGCGCTTTACTGGCTGGGACGCATGCTGGAGGCCGGCGAAGATCCGCTTTACGTGGCCCGCCGCGTCGTGCGGATGGCTGTGGAAGACATTGGTCTCGCCGATCCCAACGCGCTCGCCCTGTGCATGGCAGCGCGCGATGCAGTCGACTTTATCGGCATGCCCGAGGGCAATCTCGCGCTGGCGCAGGCCGTTGTTTATCTTGCTGTAGCGCCGAAATCGAACGCGCTCTACACCGCTTACGGCGATGTTCAGCAGGACGTGGAACAAACCGCGGCCGATCCCGTGCCGCTGCATCTGCGAAACGCTCCCACAAGTTTGATGAAGGGCCTCGGCTACGGCCAGGGATACCAGTACGCGCACGACGTCGAGGGCAAAGTTGCCGACATGCAGTGTCTGCCGGATAATCTGCGGGGGCGCGTCTATTACCGGCCGACCAGTGAAGGGATTGAAAGACGAATTCGCGAACGCATGGAGGAGATCAAACGCGTGCGCTCAGCTCACGGGAACAGATCTCCTGACTCGGAGAAAACGTCTCAGAAGAGCGCAAAGAAAGAATCTTAGCCCCGCCGCGGGGCATCTGAAACCGCGTAGAAGCTGACAGGGCGCGCTTCTCCGCCCTGCTTTTCGTTTCCAAGTTAGTCGCATGACCACCACTTCTGGAATTCGCGTTAACGACGTTGCTGCTGGCATTGCTGCGTCCCCGGTTGTGTCTCCAGATCTGCTGCAGGATCTGCAGAGGCTGCAAAAGACGGCGCAGAAGATCACTTCTATCCTTGACCTTGATCAATTGATCGACAACGTGGTCAATGATGTGGCGCGTTCGTTCGGATGCGTGGAAGCCAGCGTTTACCTTCACGATGAAGAGCACGGCGAGATGGTGATGGCCGGCGTGCATGGCTGCACCGCACGCGACAAAGGCTTTCGGCTGAAGATCGGCGAGGAAGGCATGGTCGGCTACGTCGCCTCCACGGGGCAAATGCGCTACGCTCCCGATGTGCGCGTGGACCAGTACTACATTGGGTGCGAGGAGTCCACGCTTTCCGAGGTTGCGATTCCTCTGCGGGTGGGCGAGAAGTTGGTGGGAGTGTTCACGGCGTCGCATCCTGAACTGGATGCATTTCCGCGCCAGCAGTTGAGAATTCTGCGGGCGCTTTGCGATCACATTGCTATCGCCGTGCACAATGCGCGCCGTTTCCAGTCGGAGCGGGCCGAGCGCGAAGTGATGAATCGCGAGGCACTGGAGGCGCAGGCCATCCAGCGGGCGCTGCTGCCGAAAAGTTCGCCCTACATTCCCGGGTTCATGGTGTCGGGGCTCAGCGTTCCGGCGCGAGCCATCGGCGGCGATTGGTATGACTTTATTCCTTTCCCGGATGGGCGCTGGGGTCTCGTGCTCGCGGACGTTTCCGGTAAAGGCACGGCCGCGGCCTTGCTGATGTCGGCTACTCGCGGAATGTTGCGATCACTGGCCGAGGCCAGCTGCTCTCCAGGCGAGGTGCTGAATAAACTCAACGAGTTGCTGTGCGAAGATTTCCCCGCAGGCAGGTTTGTGACGATGGTTTACGCGGTGCTGGAGCCGGCAACACACACCGTGACTTTCGCCAATGCCGGCCACCTGCGCCCGCTGCTCATCGATGACAACGGAGTGCGTTTCCTTGACACCGAACGCGGATTGCCGCTGGGGCTGGGCTGCGGCGATTATTCGGAATGCGTGATCAGTTTGCCGGAGGGATCGCGGCTGGTGTTTTACAGTGACGGCATTACCGAGGCCGTGAACGGAAGCGAAGAAGAATATGGCCTGGACCGGCTGGCCGAACATGCGGCCCAACCGGGATCGTCAGCGATCAGCATCGTGGACGATGTGCGCGCCTTTGCCAACGGGGCGGGCGTCCGCGACGATGCCAGCGTGGTTTTTGTTGGAGTTGGAGTTGGAGCTGGCGCCAGAAATTCAGCGTAGCCGGGCCCGGTGTTCCTTCAGGATGCAGCGGTCCATCACTACGAAAATTCCCGCTTGCCGTGCTTTCTCCGCAGCTTTTTCGTGGACTACATCTTCCTGCATCCAGATGGCTGGAACTTTGAGTTGAATCGCCTGATCCACGATTTCTTCGACACATTCCGGCCGCCGAAAAATGTTGACGATGTCGATTTTCTCTGGGACATCGCGCATCGACGCATAGGCCTTTTCGCCGAGGCATGACTCGATCTTCGGATTCACTGGGATGATGCGGTATCCGTGGCTCTGCATGTAGGCGGAGACGCCGTGACTGGGTCGGAGTGGATTATCCGAGAGCCCGACCACAGCGATGGTTTTGGAACGGGTCAGAAGTTCGGTGATGGGATCCGATTGCTGCATGGAGGATGGAGGGCCCGGGCTCTTGGGTTTTGGCTCTTGTTTCTTAGTTTTTACTTTTTGTTGGCTTGCTCTTCTTTCTGTTTGTACATTTTCAGCGCCAGCTTGCGGATGGTCTCGGAGACTTCCTTGTTGGCGGAAATGTTTTTCAGGTCCTGCACCAGAAGGTTCTTCATCAGACCCAGCCCCAGATCGAGCGGGGTGCGCGGGTTCGCCACGAGATTCCGAACGACTTTGTAATTCTTCATGAAGCGGCGCTTCAGCGGAATCTGGCGCAAGACTGCTTCGAGCACATTCTTCTGGCTGGCAATTTTTTCTACTTCTCCATCCGAGAGCTTGGGCGCTTCCAGCACTGCCATCGCAACTACCTTGGTGCCGTCGCGAATGAGAATGGAGCGCTCCTCCTTACTGCCTTTGAGGGCGAGCTGGATTCTTCCCTTCACGTCGAGCGCGTTGATTTTTTGTACGGTGTTCACGCGCTTGATCGGGTCCGGGGGCTTCTTCGCGGGGACTGCCGGCTTACTTACGGGCGCGCCTTGGGCTGCGGCGTCAGCAGGAACGGGTTCCGGCGCGGGCTCAGGCTTGCTTTCGACTTCCCGAGGAGAGACCGGAAAATAATCGGTACCGAGCAACTCGACGATGCCGCCGATAGCTTGAAACGGTTTTCCATCTTCCGCCGCGATATCGGCCGCGTGGTGGAAGAAATAAGCTGACACTGCCTCTTCTTCCTCGGGGGTGGATGGACCGCTTTCGTTTTCAGAATTGGACCCTGCAGTCGTCTCCGCGGCCGACGTGGATTCCTGCGCTGCTTCAACCGGCGGTGTAGCTAGTGGTTGCACGGTTAGCTCGGGGGGAGGCGGAGGCAGGGTTTCGGCCGTCGGTTCCGGTGTGGGTTCAACGTCCCGTGCTGCTACCTCGCCGCCCGTCATCAAAAGCCGGATTTCATCCGACTGTTCTTTCTTGAGATAAGGATTTGATTTGAGCGAGTCGAGAACCCAAATGGCAGCCCGGAGGCGCGGGCTGCGCAGCATCATGGCAATGGAGTCTGGCGAAGCTGAGATCGCCAACTTGGCCAACTCGCTTTCGCGAACCGAGGGATTCTCCAGCAACGCGGGCAGCAGCTTGGGGCGCAGATTATCCGGGGAAATCAGATAGTCGAGCACTTCGCGCGGTGTGTTCGGATCGGAGGCTGCCTGCAAAGAAGCTTTCTCATCCCAGCCGGCCAGGGTCATGCGCGCGAGATCACCGAACACTTTGTTGTGGTTGGCCAGGTAGACCAGAATTTCGATATTCTCGGCTGGTCCGACCGAAAGCGCGCCCTTGGCGGCAAACTGCATCATGTTCGAGGGCAGCTTCGATGCGCGGATTTGATCGATCATGCGCGCCATAGATTCTTGCTCGCTTCTGGGGGAACGTCGTTGCTTAAATTTCGCCGGTCATTCCGAATGTCATTCCGCGCGACCGTGAGCCGGCGACAAATCTGTTTTCGTAGACGCGGGAACGGAGGGTTGGGTTAATGCCTCCAACTCACGCACCGCTAGTTCATACTCGCGGATCAGGCGGTTTCCTTTGCGACGCCCGAATTCGTCCCGTAAAGCCCGATAGTACCAAAGAGTGCCCTCGCGTCCACCGTTGAACCGTGCCCAGATGGATTCCCCGATCTCACGATAGTCGGTGAGGATCGAACGGATGTTGTTCAGCTTGTCGGCGGCCGAAACCAGGCGGGTGTCGGCATCTGCCGTTTTCAGGTGGCGCAGATAATTTTCTTTGCGCTGGCGCCAGGGCGGCTTGGGCTCGGTATCGGCGTCGGTGCATCCATCTACGACCTTGGCCACGCGCTTGCCAAAACGCCGCTGCACTTCCTTGAGGATTGGCGCACCGCCACAATCTTCGACCACATCATGCAGCAGGGCAGCGATGGCGAGATCCTCATCGCCCCCGGCCTCGAGGACGAGCGACGCCACGCCCATCAGGTGAGCGATGTAGGGAATGGTCGAGGCTTTGCGGGCTTGCCCGGCATGCTTTTCCGCCGCAAAGTGAAAGGCCTGCAGAAAGCGCGGGCCGAGCGGGATCGGGCGGAGCCTGGCGGGCGCGGGTGTGTTCTGTGTTTTCTGCGTCCTTTGTGGCAGCGCTTTTCTTTTTGTCTTTGTCTTTGTCTTTGTCTTTGTCTTTGCCTTCATACCCTCGCCGTTACTGCTTCTCTCCGCGCCGCGCCAATAAGTATGCGCGAATGAACGGCTGCAGATCGCCATCGAGCACGCGATCCACGTCGCCGACTTCGGTTTTCGTGCGGTGATCCTTGATCATGCGATAAGGCTGCAGCACATACGACCGAATCTGCGATCCGAAGTCGATATCGAGTTTCGAGTCTTCGATTTTTTTGGTGGCGGCCCGCTTTTTTTCCATCTCGAATTCGTAAAGTTTCGAGCGCAGCATGCTCATGGCGCGTTCGCGGTTCTTGTGCTGCGAGCGTTCGTTCTGGCAGCTGGCGACCAGGCCGGTAGCGATATGCGTGATGCGCACGGCGGAATCGGTGGTGTTGACGTGTTGCCCACCTTTGCCGCTCGAACGATAGGTATCGGTGCGGATGTCTTCGGGCTTGATCACGACTTCGATGCTGTCGTCGATTTCCGGCGAGACATAAACGCTGGCGAACGAGGTATGCCGCCGCTTGGCCTGATCAAAGGGCGAGATGCGCACCAGGCGGTGGACACCGATTTCGCTTTGCAGCAGCCCGAACGCGTACTCGCCGTTCACCGCGAAGGTGGCCGACTTCAGCCCGGCTTCTTCGCCGGGCTGGTAGTCGTAGAGGACGGTCTCGAATCTCTGCAGCTCCGCCCAGCGCAGGTACATGCGCAGCAGCATGTCGGCCCAATCTTGCGATTCGGTGCCGCCCGCGCCGGGATGGATGGTGACAATGGCATTGAGCGCGTCGTTTGGGCCGGAGAGCAGGGTTTCGGTTTCGAGCTTGTCGATCAGCGCGGTGAGCGCGTCGATTTCGCGGCGCAAGTCCGCGTCTACGTTCTCGCCTTCGCGGGCCAAATCGAAGTAGGCGGCAATGTCTTCCCCGCGGCGGGCCAGATCGGCGTCGGTGGCCAGAAGATGCTCCAGGCGCTTCTTCTCGCGCATTACCTGCTGCGAGCGCTGGGGATTCGACCACAGATGGGGGTCGGCAGCCTGCTTGTCGATTTCGGCTAGTTGCGGACGGAGTTTATCCGCGTCAAAGATACTCCCGGAGTTCCTGCACCTTCTTGTTCAGCTTTTCGTAAGCCAGTTCCAGTTCCTGATTCATGAGGGCGTTTCCGTTTTCTTGCGGGATGCGCATGCGAAGCGTTCGAACAACGCTGCTATAGAAATTATCGCACACAGGATGGCGAACCAATCTCCGTGGCGCGAGTAAAACGTGGTTACGGAAGTGAGGGCATAAGGCGCCAGGAGCGTGGTGCGCTCCTTGCGCGGAGCGCGCACCACGATCCGGCCGTAGGGATCAATGGACGCCGTGACGCCGGTATTGGCCACGCTTAGAATCCAGCGCTCGTTCTCGATGGCACGCATGCGGGTCTGGTTCAAATGCTGCGACCAGGCGCCGCTGTCGCCGTACCATCCGTCGTTGGAAATGTTGACGAAAACCTGCGCGCCGTTGCCGGCGAACTGGCGAACTTCATCGGGAAAAACCGACTCGTAGCAGATGAAAACGCCGAGGCGTTCGTCTCCCGCAACAAGCGGCTGGCGCGACCAACCGCGCCCGAACTCTCCCACCGCCTTGGTCAGGCCGGCGGCGAACCCCAGCAACTTCGGAAACGGCAGGTACTCTCCGAACGGCACAAGATGAATTTTGTCGTAGCGCGCGGTCCACTCGCCGGCCGGGCTGATGAGCGCGGCGGAATTGAAAACCTCGGGCTCTTGACCTGCAGCCTGTGGTTGGCCTGAGGTTCCGAGCGCTCCCACCACCATCCAGGTCTGGTTTGCGATAGCAATTTTACTCACCGTATTTCTGAAGATTGGATCGTTGCTAAAAAACGGAGCCGGCGATTCGGGCCAGACCACCAGATCAAGCTTGGGGGAGTTCGGGCCTTTGGCAGGCGGGTCAACCGCGTCCGCCGCGGGCTTCACGCTGAGCGCGGTGAGTTCACTCAGGGTTTGGTCGAAGTAAGGCCGCGTCCAGCGGACGGCGATGGGAATATTCTGCTGCACCAGCAAGGCAGCATGGTCGGTTACCGAGGCCGGA